>Ga0208546_1000007_pt1 | contig 142041 bp, 204 predicted proteins | sample DEB19_08_DNA_4_FD_184528 | JGI IMG/M metagenome (GOLD analysis project Ga0208546, IMG submission 184528) | Aqueous microbial communities from the Delaware River and Bay under freshwater to marine salinity gradient to study organic matter... | ecosystem: Environmental > Aquatic > Marine >...
AGCACAGTGGTAGTGCATCACGTTGCCAACGTGAATGTCGTGGGTTCGACCCCCATCATCCGCTCCAGTTTTTGAGCCTACGCCTAGCGGCGATAGGTCTATCGAGGTTTTCTTGGCTGTACCAGCATAGCAAAACAACCAAGACGAGTTTTGCCCTTGTATCCCAATTGGCAGAGGAGGCTGATTCAAAACCAGCATGTTGTCGGTTCGACTCCGACCGAGGGCACCAAAACACCGAATGCGACGACCAGTATCGCATTCGGTCAGCACCGAAGTACGTTAGAATTTGAGCGTTTGAAGTGACGTAATGGCGATGAGAGGTCATATGACTCATTGTAACCATCTCCCGCTTCGGTGCGAATCTATATGCTCCTGTAGCCCAACTGGCAGAGGCATTGGTCTTAGGAACCAAGTGTTGTGAGTTCGACTCTCACCGGGAGCACCATTTTGTTTGTTATGAGCGTGTGACCCGAATGGCTAGGGACCTGACTGCAACTCAGGTATATGTAGGTTCAACTCCTATCACGCTCTCCAATGTTTAGGAATTGCATCTTTCATTTGAGATTCTATCTCTTGTTTTATCTCTTCGTAATTTTCAGGTTGTTGTGTTTTCTTATAATTACTTTTCAATTCTGAAAAATCAATGTCCTCGTAATATATGCGTTGATTAAAAATTTGCAGATGATTGGCATAAAAAAGACTTCTAGATAATCTTGTTATTAGGATAGAAATATCTTTAGGTATAATTTTCACCGTATATTTTTTTTCTAATTCGTGTTTCAAAGTATGAAATTTATCAAGATGATCTGCAATATACCAACTAGCCAATTGAGATACTATATCTTTTCGCATTAGTAATATTTTGTATCCATTCTCTATTTCGTTTAGATATGGTGATCTAAATTGCAAGTCGTGTAGCCAAAATTTTACTATGTATTTGTTTGTGGTTTTTTTATACTGAATGTATTCTTCATAATGTAATAGATAAGATTTGTCTAGACTGTAAATTTTAGAATGCCAGGGCTCACGAAATGCTCTTATTTTTAGTTTCTGTTCTAATAATTCCACATAAGGTGTGGATCCACATCTAGGAGCAACACCAATAATAACTATAGGGAATTTGTCAAAATTCATCACAGTCCCATTTCCTTTCTTATCTTAGTCGCACTAATGCTGGTAATGCTTTCATCAAATGTTTCTTGCTCAATCTTGTATCCAACATCTCGTCCATATGTGATGTTGACGATGTTTGGTACAAGACGAATGATATAACGATTGTTGTATTCGCAATCCAAATCACGACGAATTCGTTCCTCTACATCGGAGAATGAGAATGGATTCTTTTCGTCGTTGCAATTGCGAACCATGATGGCAACTTGACCTGTTTTTGCAATTGCACGTTCAAACAATGCACGATGGCCTTTGTGCCATGGTTGCCAGCGACCAAGCATTTGCACAGTTGGTTTTTCCCAATCAAATTCAGGACGTAAGTTATTCATTATTGCATGAGCAATTTTTGGCGCCCATTTCTTTGCATCCATTTCAGAGATACGGAAATCATAATTGTGGTGTGATGGTTTTTCAAACAAAGCATTCGTGTTTGCATATTTGCTTTGATCAATCGTGTCCATCCATATGATCCAATCGGCATCATATATTTTTCGCATGTCCAATAATGGACAGACAAAGTCAACAATGACGTACTTGCTGTCAGATTTGTCTGCAAGCAAACGCATTCTCTGCGCTTGGCGCAATCTTCCCTTTATGGAAAAATCCCAATCATTGTGCATCTCCCTGACTTGGTCAGCATTATACCAGACTGCGTTATGATTTTTTAGGCAATTAAGAAGTTCTTTTGCTAGTGTAGTTTTTCCAGATCCCGGAAGACCCATGATTAGAATTCGCGTTGACATCATATACTCCGCATAATAAGACAAACTATATATTCATGTTTGCAGGGACCATAGTTCAGTGGCAAGAACACCTGCTCGACACGCAGGGGGTCGTTGGTTCAAATCCATCTGGTCCCACCACGTCCTCATAGTATAGTGGCGATTACACGGCTTTGGTAAAGCTGAGATGGCAGTTCAATTCTGCCTGAGGGCACCATTTCCTCTTGACATTCTAAAACGACTACTATATACTGTACATGCTAGTGTTTTCTAGTGATTTCAAAGGAGAAGTAAATGATGAAGTATCTTTCTGCACTTGCGGGCGCCATGATGGCAACCACCGCTATGGCTGGTGATCTTTATGTAACTGGTAGCCTGGGCACCCATGCTACTGGATCTGGTGATGCTGTCGTTGGCGTTGCTCTTGGCATGGAGACACACAAGAATCTTCGCGTTGAGGCTGCATATGAGTACGATGTAGACACCAAGGGCAATAGGCTGTTTGCACATGCTCTTCCTCAGGCTCAGATTCCCGGCACTGCTCTGACACCATACGTTCTCGTTGGTGTTGGCGTTGATCTTGAATCTCTTGATTCAAAGCCAATGTATGCTCTTGGTGGCGGCGTTCGCGTCGAGTTGACCAAGTCTACAGATCTTGATCTTCGTTATCGTCGTGTTGATAACACCGATAACACGGACAAGCGTGAAGTCGTTTCCGCTGGTGTTAGCGTAAAGTTCTGATCGAAAGTAGTGGCGGCGGCATTAGTCGCCGCCACAATCAGAAATGCATACGTTCAAGTTCCACAAAAATTTCTGGCAGTTGATTGTTACCACGACTGCCAAATCAAGACTCGCCCCCAATTTCGTTGGGCTAGTCCAGGCAGCATATGCCAAAACACCAGAAGGTAGTTTTGTCAACACGCTAAATGACGTTGTCGCAACTAACTGGATTGCCCTAGACTGGGACAAAGACGAAGATGCTGACTCTTGCATTTTCTTCAGAAAGTCGAGGCCAAATGAATCTTGGAAAGGATTCAAGATTCAAGGAATAGGACACGATACGCAAAGGACATCTATCGATAAAGTCTTGATCAAAGTCAAGGATCAGTTAAGAAAGAAAGGTTGGTGGATAGAGGCATCTGATGCTTTTGAGCATATCCTCTATAAGGATAGAAGAGTTCCCGTCGTTACAGACGAGGATTTTCTAGTCTCCTTGTTTCCGACTTCAAATCTTCAACTTTTGAATGATCGACAAAAGCCGGGAAAATATGTCAGAGGAGTTGCAGGTAAGTCTGTCAAGGAAAGTGTATTTGGCAACCCCACGTTAAAATGATAAATGGAGAAAAATATGCTCACGAAGGTACCCAATGTTGTTTTTCATACTCGCGTTCGCGATGATACTGCTACTGGTCCAAATCCGTATAGATGGGCGCAAGTAAGCACGTTTGAACTCTTTGGCGAAAAGAGAATCCTTGCATTCTCTCTTCCCGGTGCATTTACACCAACATGTTCCACATATCAGGTTCCTCGCTTTGAGGAAATGTACAACAAGTTCCGCGCTCTTGGCATTGATGATGTCTACTGCATTTCTGTCAATGATGCATTCGTCATGAATGCTTGGGCCAAGAAGCAGGGCATTGAAAACATCAAGATGATTCCAGATGGCTCGGCCAAATTCACTCGCCAAATGGGAATGCTTGTTGACAAGGATAATCTGGGATTCGGCATGCGTTCATGGCGATATGCATTCTTGGTAGAGAATGAAAAGATCGTCAGGTCTTGGATTGAGCCTGGTCTAAAGGATCTCGCAATGGATGATCCATATGGCGAGACAAATCCAGAAAAGATCTATGAGGATCTAACCAAGTAACATAAATAAAAATGTAGATTTTTTCTACACAACACACAACACACAAAGGAATAAATCATGAAAAATCCATATGAAATGCGCTATGAATATTATCGCTCAGCTAAAGAACAGTTGCTAGAGGAATATCATGCAAAAATTACTGAAATGCAAATCGCAGATCGTAAAGACGATTTTCCAAAGTACCCAACAACTGACGATATCATTGCGCTAGCTGAACGAATCAAATCTTTTACAGAAAAAAAATAAGCCTTGACATTTCCAGAACTGTCGCGTAATATGATGAACATGAAGATCATCTATGTCCGCGACAGTTCTGGAAAGAAAAAGCCTTCCAAGTCCAAGCGACTGGAAGCAATTCGTCTAGAACATCAGAAGTTTCTTGCCTCCGTCGGTTACAAGGGAACTTCCCGCTTGGTGCGAGCAAAGCCAGCTGCGCTGGTTGCTCCTAGTGCGCCATCAATTCCTTCCAGCTCGCTTCGCGACATGATCGCACCTTGCCCAAAGAAGGATATCTTTGAGCGTACCAGAAACGAGTCCGAAGAAGTCAAGGAAGCCATTCGTGCAAAGGCTGCTAGAACTGCGCCAGCCTATAACAAGGGCGCTCTGCAGTACATTACTGATGGTGATAATTTGAAGACACTCGGTAGAAAGGTTTAGGAGAATAAGCTGATGGATATACTATTATCAATTTTCATTGGCATGATATTAGTGAGAATATGGGATTGTTATTGGGAACTTGAAAAAATTCGCAAAGAAGAAAAAGAATGAAAGCGCAAATTTTACTCAATGGTCAAATGATTAGATTTGATAATTTTACGATGGAGATTCTAAATGGAATTTTATTCATCTCCGTTTTGGTTGTGGATGTATCTTCGCGCCAACTCAAGGCACTTGCTGACTGGTTTGCTGAGAAATACCCAAATCAGACTATAATTGCTATAGTTTCCCAAAATTCAAAGGTTTGAACATGAAAGACAATATTAAACCGTGCCTGATGGATACCATCATTGTTCCCAGGGAACGAAATACAATTTATCAACACCCAGAATCCTATCTCTGGTCGCAGCGTAGCATTTATCTAATGGAAAACAAGATGGAAAGTCTCAAGAACGCCCTTGACAATATCCGTCAGATATGTGAGAATGAAAACATCAAGCCGAAGATGAAGTTGACGTTTGTGGAAACAATTGCTGGTCTTGCTCTTGGATTGACTAATGATGACGGCCGTAGCTGAATACACACCCGAACAGATTGAGACAATCAAGCTGCGAGCGCGGCGACTAATCAATGGTGTTTCCCATACACCGACTTTCATTGACGCTAATCACCTGATGATTGAACAGCTTCTAAATATTGTGGATCAATATGAAAGGCTCAAGGAGGCCTCAGATGCGTAATGTCGTTCTTTCTCTTTTTGCTGCTTCTATGCTTGCCGGCTGTGCTGGTGCTGGTCCTAATCAGACTGGCGGTGCTGTCGTTGGCGGTGTCGCAGGTGGCGTTCTTGGCTCTATGTTTGGTGGTGGTACCGGGCGCCTCGTTGGCACTGGCCTGGGTGCTGCTATTGGCACAGCGGTAGGCTCTTCTGTCGGCGCATCCATGGATCGCCAGGAGCAGATGCAGAATCAGCCCGTGCATCAGCCATATCATGCGCCGTCGCATATGTATGGTCAGAACAATCTTTCCCGCCCTCACGCCTCAGCTGGTGAGGAGTCTGCATACAATCGCGGCCGCGCCGAGCGCGAGGCTCAGATCCAGCAGCGTCGTGAGCAGGACGCATACATGCGTGGTCTTCGCGGTTACTAATAAGGAGTTTTTGTAATGGAATTTACTGTCTACACCTCGCCATCTTGCGGTTATTGCAAGATGGCCAAGGAACTGATTTCACAAAAGGGTCACAAGTATATTGAAAAGAGCATCGGCAAGGACTTGACTAAGGATGAGTTCTTTGCTAAGATGGGTCCAGGTATCAAGAGTGTGCCTCAGGTCTTCATTGGAGATAAGCGTATCGGTGGATACGAGAATCTTCGTGAATACTATGAGGAGATCACCAACAACTTTGGCAAGCAAGGATTTTGATATGTACACCAAGCACCAGCTCAAGGAATTTTGTCAGAACGGTGTTGTCACCGTCGTGTTCACCAAGGCCGATGGATCAGAGCGTACCATGAAGGCTACGCTGCTTCCAGAGTATGTGAACAATGGCAAGACTCTGCTTCAGGAGAACGAGAACAAGCGCCCAGAGAATCCTGATGTCCTCGCCGTGTGGGATGTTGATGCAAATGGATGGCGCAGTTTTCGTATTGATTCAATCAAGGGAGTTTCATAATGCCACACGCACATAAGAACCGTCCGCGCAAGGGTCGTCGCAAGATTGGCTCCAAGAAGCGTCGCGCACGTTCTCTTCGCAAGTAAGATATCTGCCCACATAGACCAATAGGCAGAGTCAAGGAACTTAAAATTCCTGTGTTGTGAGTTCGAATCTCACTGTGGGCACCAATTCCAGAGGATACCATGGCACTATCTGTAAAGATCGCCAGAAAGCCTAAGAAGCCTCGCGTCACCCGTGAAATCAACATGGGTTCCGAGCCTCGCTTTGATCCAGACAAGATCGCCGATCCGCAGGAACTTTCGGATGCGTATAACTGGTACAATACCGAGTACGACTATGCGGACTCGCGTCGTTTTCTTTTGACCTATATGAAGGCCAATGGATACGACAAGGATCAGCTTGAGAAGGTATCCAATCTTCCTACAACATTCCATGTGACGACTGTGGGCTGGGTTGCTCGCATTCTGTCGCGTGGTGCAACTGTAAATGATCAATGCCGTGAATGGTTTGATGCTCAGGTTCAGAGTATTCTGGAGCATCAGCCAAAGGCTGTCGTGCAGGAAGTCAAGTTTACGGTAGACAAGTCATTTCTGTTGTTTGATCGCATCGTGTCCACGATTGACGAACAGCTGGATCTTTTCTTTGATGACAAGGTCGAGTCTTGGAATCTGAAGGAGCATCTTTCTGGTGTGACTATCACTCCCGCTGTTGGAAAGCGTGTGGTGTCGCATTTTGATCGTCTCATGCAGGAATATGATGAGGCTCTGACTCGCAAGGACGAGCAACTGAACGAGGCTTATTCCAAGATCTCTCGTCCCAAGCTGAAGCGTATGCGTGAGTTTCTGGCTTCCATCATTGCGTCTCTAAGTGCTGAGAGCCACAAGACCAAGGTGGTTCGTGCTGCTCGCGCTCCTCGTGCGAAGTCGGCGCATCAGCTTGTGCAGAAGATGAGGTATCAGCTTTCTCACAAGGAGCTGGATCTTCTTAGTGTTGCACCAGAGTCCATCATTGGTGCATCGCAGCTGTGGGTGTACAATACCAAGACGCGGAAACTTGGCGTGTACAATGCACAGGGCACTTCTGGATTGAAGGTCAAGGGTTCTACCATTCTGGGCTTTGATGAAGCAACGTCTGTGTCCAAGAAGCTGCGTAAGCCCGAGAAGGTTCTGCCTACGGTTGCACAGGGTGGTAAGGTTGCTCTTCGGTCTGTGCTGGATGATGTAAATGCAGTTGCATCGCCCTTGACTGGGCGTGTGAATGCTGATACAATTCTGCTTAGAACCGTGAAGTGAAATGGAAGGTGAACAATGAGCCTTGACGTATACATATCAGCTGTCAGAACTGTGAATGTCTATGAGGGTAATATTACCCACAATCTGAACAAGATGGCCATGGAAGTGAAGCTGTCCAATGGGCACACTCTGTATGACGTTCTGTGGCGTCCAGAGGAACATAACTACATGAAGGCCAGCGAGATCTCGCCTCTTCTTGTAGAAGGAATCATGATTCTTCGCTCAGAGCGTGAGAGGTTCCTTCCTTTCAATCCTCCAAATGGTTTTGGAGATTATTGGGGTCTTGTTGACTTTACACAAGAATATCTCAACGCCTGTCTGGAAAATCCAGATGGTGAGATTCGGGCTTGCAGATGAAAGATCATGAATCCGTTTGACCATGTACAGATAACCATAACGCCCTTGATGGACGATCCACAATATGCAAGCTGTCCAAGGTGTCGCAAGTACACACGCGAAGGTATCCATAACATGGATTGTCTATGCAATAGATGCGTGGATGCATTGGAACATATGAAAAAGGATGATAAACGATGACGATGAGCGAGAATTACCTTACCGGCGTAGAGAGAATGATAGACGAGCGAAACAAGCCATCATGCGACGAGCGGATTGATGAGTTGTCTGAACTGGCAAACGCATACATGGATCAGTATGTCCATTTCAAGGACATGGTCTTTGATATCATTGAAGGCAAGCTGTCTATTGAAGACGCCAAGATCCAAATGCATGGACTTGAGAGAGGATATGACAAGTGACTGAAGACAATCCGACTAACGTGCTTTCGTTTCCCAAGAAAAAGCTGACGGGAACACTAAGCGCAACACAATCCAAGGAAGAGTTTGTAAAGCAGCTCGGCGAACACAAGGAAAAGTATATTGATATGGTTCTTGCAAGGACCATGAATCAGCTATACAATCGTATGGCAACCGAGGGCTTCAACACCGAAGATGATGTCTTCTTCAATGATTTCTGCTTTGTTGTGGAAGGATTGAAGTCTGCCATGCTTCGCCAGTGTGGACTGGAACATCCAATCCAGAAGTTCGTTGATGAGAACTTTGAATCTGCGCCACAGGAAAATACGGAAGACGATATTCCAGATGACGATGAAGACAAATAAAAGTCCTTGATTTTCCCAGTAACATAACATATAATGAATTCATGATTATCATTGATTACAATCAGCTCTGTATTGCAAATTTGATGAAGCAGATTGGCAATACTTCAAACCTGGAAGAGGGCCTTGTGCGACACATGGTCCTCAATTCCATTCGTGCAATCTCCAAGAAGTTTCGGAATCATGGCGATATCGTTATCGCATGTGATGGTCCGACATATTGGCGTCGCGAAGTCTTTCCGCAATACAAGCAGCATCGCAAGAAGGACCGCGAAAAGTCTGGGCATGATTGGTCTGCCATCTTCACCATTCTGCACAAGATCCGTGAAGAGATTTCTACCAACATGCCATACAAGGTCATTCGTGTGGAAGGTGCCGAGGCAGACGATATCATTGCGACTCTTACCAAGAAGTATTGTCCGCATGAATCTGTCGTGATCGTGTCATCCGACAAGGACTTTGTTCAGCTCCATGTCAGCAAGAATGTGAAGCAGTGGTCGCCCATTCTCGGCAAGTTCGTGGCTACGGATACGCCAATGCGCGACAAGCTGGAGCATATTCTGCAGGGTGATCGTGGCGACGGTATTCCGAATGCGCTGTCCGCAGACGACTCTTTTGTCACTGGTCAGAGACAGAAACCTATAAATAAGACGAGACTAGCCGAGTGGGTGGAGATGTCTTATGACGATCTATCCAAGCACGGCCAGCTCGGACATGGATTTACACGGAACAGAATGCTTATTGATTTTGACAACATTCCTAGCGCAATCTCGCAAGCCATCGTCGCTCAGTACGAATCCATTACGCCCAAGCCTCGCGCTGCCATGATCAATTATTTCATGGCGTCTCGCCTAACCAACCTAATTTCCTCTATTGATGAGTTTTGAAAATGATATTGACAATTTCTGAAGTGTTTGAACGATTTGAGAAAGCGGAGACAGATGCTGATCGCATCAATGTTCTCCGTGCAAACAATACCAGGACGCTACGCAAGGTTCTTGCGTGTGCGTTCAATCCAAATATTGAATTCACGACTGAAGGTCGTTGGCCAAATTGGAAGCCGTCAGATGTACCTACGGGCATGACATATGGTGATCTGCATCGCGAGTTTGATCGCATGTATCTATTCATCAAGAATCATCCAAAGCGCCCTACGACTCTTACAGAGAAGCGTTCAGATCAGCTATTGATCCAGATGCTGGAGATGATGCCTCAAGGCGATGCAATTGTCACGCTGAACATGATGGGCAAGAACCTGAAGGTCAAGGGTCTTACTAAAGAACTAGCCGAAGCTGCATTCGGTCCAAATCTATTGAATGAGAGTGTTTGATTATGATTACCGCAAACAGGAGATATCCAAATGCGAAATCGTACCAAATCAAAGTTAGCAAAGGAAATGTCACGCACACATGAGAAGTGCAAGTATGTTCCAACGCAAGAAGAAATTTCTCGTTGGTTCAATATAATCAATCGCGAGATCTTCAAGAATGATCTTCCGCAGTTTAGAAAGATTGAGATTCGTCGTCGCCATGGTTGTTGGGGTGAGTGTATTGGAGACACCAGCAAGACCAAAGGCCGTTTCTCTGATCTTTCCCTCAACCACTACCAAAAATCAAAAAAGCATTTCATCGAGGTTCTGATACACGAAATGGTTCACCATTATCAATGGATCCACGAGAACACGATGACACACGGCGAAAGTTTTTTCGCATGGAAGCCAATCCTGGCAAAGTATAACGTAAATCTAACCGCATAAGGAGTAAAATAGCAAAACATGTCCAAGCGTAAGTACAATACTGATGATCAGTACGAAGACGACGATATTGATTATGATATGAATAAGGCAGTTCGCAAGGAACGCCGACCAAATTCCAAGAACTTACTCAAGAAATGGCAAGACGCCGACGACGAATTTGATGACGATTTCTACTCACGCTGAGGACATGCAATGATTATGCTAAATGTGGTAAACCTTATTCTCCAGAAGACAGCCAATGGAGCAATTCATTGCGAGGAGACAACACGCATTCTCGTCCATGCTGTGGATATTCTTCAAGTGTATGAACAACATTCCAAGCGCGATACGCACACATATGCAATCGTCAAGTCGCCAAGTGGCGCAACAAACATCTATCGCATTCGTGAGACGATTGATTGTGTTCAGAGAATGATTCTCGGTCTACCGAATAAAACTGTGCCTTCAGCACGGATTCAAGCTGCAGTAGATCTTCTTCACGGAACTACCAATTCTGAAAATCTTCTTCATCCGTAGGAAATATTGGATCAATAGGCTCATGGCCATATATGTTTCGCATGTCCATGAGCCTATCAATGTTCTTTTCCGATCTGGCAGACTTCAATTGATTGACAAGTCTTCTCTGTTCTTGCTCTGGCGTAAGTGCTTGAACACCCCAGTTACGATTCTTCGCTCCGCAGTATCTGGAACAGAATCTTGCTTTAGGTCTAATCGTGATGAATTCCTTGTTGCAATGAGCACAGATCTTTTTTACTTGTGCTGTGATCGGGCGACCGACAGGACGACCAGTAGGAATATATTTTTTCTTTTTAGGCATGGAGATATTTATGAGTGATGATAAGAAATTCATAGACAGGATTGCACGTTCTCTATATGCAGAACAATACAAGATTTCAACATGGGATTCCATGAGTGAAGAAAAACGACAATTCTGGAGAGATGAAGCTGAAAGGTTCATTGAAGCAGCAAACGAAACTGGTATCGCATTATATGATGTGGATGATCATAGATGAACATCAAGGATACTGAAAAGCTGATTGAGCTGCTGGATTCCATTCTAAACATGTTTGAAAAGGTTCCTACCATAGATCCAACGGGCCACAATAATTTCATGTGGCTGATGATGTATGACATGATGACGAAGCCTATCGTGATCATGCAGAACATTCTCTATCTGCATCTAGATGCACTCAAGGAAAAAGAAAATGCACATTCTGGAACTGACGAAGACAATAGACTCGGCGATTAGTCGTGCCGTAAAGTTTCGCGAGAATGGATCGCTTGCACATACTCTGGACCAGGATGTGTTTCGTGTCATATCAATTGCAATTGCAACGGAAATACTGGACACATACATAGTCAAAAAGAAGGACGAGTGATATGAAACGTGTTGGTGTTCTTGCTCTGTTTCTACTTGGTGGATGCTTGGCGCATGATCCATACTACAATCCGCCACGCTATCATCATTACTCACAGCCATACTATCACCGACACTATCATCGTCCCGTGTGTCATACGCACTATCAGTGGAATCCATACACTCACAGATACTATCCTCGTCGTATTTGTTATTGACATACCCAATCAATTCATATATGATGTGAAGCATGGATAAATTCATTTTCAATTCCGTCGTTCGTAATCTGGATGATCGCATTCAGGATTACTTCTTTCTCAAGCAAAAGATGGGTGTTGATCATGCAACCGTGCATGACGCAATCCAAGACATATTCTCGCTTGCCGACCAACTGGTTTCTCTGAAAGACGACGAATGACATTTTGGCAATTCTGCATTCTGACTCTTGGTGTTGGATTTGTCATAACGATGGGTATCTTGTATTTTACTGACATTGGTAAAGAAGATGATTGAGAAACGAAAGATTGAAATCACCATGAAGGAATTCTATGAAGCCATTCGGCTTTTCGTGCATGAGACGCATGGTGTCGTAATGCCCGTTGAACGCACCGATGTCAAGATGTCCACAGACGAACACAAACTTACATTTGAATGGGAATACAAGTGATGAGCAAGAAACTTTGGAATACGATTGACCACACGATCCTCAAGGCTCTACCAAATGCTGCACGAGGCTATGAACAGAGGATAACCATTCCCGAGTTCACATTCCTTGGTGCAAAGGAACAACCAGACTTTGGCGTAATCGTGATTTGGTTCTATGGCAATGAAAAGACGATTGAGCTGAAGAGCCTAAAGCAGTACATCTATCAGTATCGTGACACGATCATTTCCTATGAGAGATGTTTGGATGTGATGTTCAAGCACATGATGGAAGTATATAAGCCAGACAGAATTCGCATTGAGATTGATTTCCGTCCACGTGGTGGAATTTCTAGCAAGCTGACTGTGGATTCCGATTGGGGTCATCTTGGTGGAACAGATAAAGTTTGGCAACATCACAAATAAGCCTTGATTTTCCCAATACACCAATATATAATGTAGATACAATCAAATTAGGAGATTGAAATGAAGACTTTTACTCGTATGGCTGCTCAGGGCGATTTCGTGATCTTCCGCATCAATGAGATGCCGAAGAATGTGGAGCGCATCGAGATCAAGAACAACCATCTCACGGTTGCTCACTCTGAGACTGGACATAATCATGTCGCTGTCCTGAAGCGTCCAGAGTCCGTTGAAGCGTTCAAGGAGACTGGCACCAAGGATGTGGATCTGTACAAGATGTTCCTTCTTGTGAAGGATCCGACTCCGATTGAACATCTTCGGCCACACGACACACATGAAACTCTGCTTGTTGCTCCGGGCAAGTATGAGATCCGCAGGCAGCGTGAGTACACCCCGGAGGGTTTCCGTCGCGCTCAGGACTAAGCTGAGACAAACAGAAAAGACGGCGCCACAAACGCCGTCTTTTTTTATTGGTGGTATTCATGAAGCCAATGAATGATATTATAGCGGCGCCGCGCAGCTGCGAGTGGATGTATCGGCGTGCATATCGTGCCATTTTATGGGACTTGTTTCTGGTGGACTATGTAAAGACCAGAATAATGTTAGATGTGGAACATGAGGATCTAAACCATGAAGTATAGAGTTTATACCAACGTTATTCATTCCATGTATGCTCGTCTGGATGATCAAATTGTTTCGGGATGCAGGCCTGGATTATTTGACGAGGCTGGATTGACCGTTGATATGGTAACGGTAATTGAAAAGGTACGCAGACCAGTTCTGGCCCAGATATATTCGCAAATTGAACGCCCTGACATTTCCAATCAATCGGAAGATCAGTCATGAACGAGTCATTTGATGAAGTCTGGCAACAAGCCCGAAATCAAGTCTGGAATCGTGTCATGAAACGAGTCAATGATGAGGTCTGGGGCAAAGTCTTCTGGGATGAAGTCTCGGATCAAGTCGAGGATCAAGTCTTGGATCAAGTTGAGGATCAGACATGAAATTCACCCTTGACATTCCCAATCTATAATTGTATCATTACCTCATAGTCATCAAAGGAGATAATCGTAATGGCTAAGACGAAGAAGAAGCTGGATAAGCTGACGCAGGCTCAGATTGATGCGATGCCCAAGTATGTTGAGAAGTGGGTCGCGATCGGTCTTTCCACTGAGCGTGTGGATTTTGAGAAGGTCAAGCCGCTTGTGGCCAAGTGCTACGAGAAGGCTGGATACAAGGTTCCAAACTTCCACTTTGCACAGGGTCCTGACGAGGGCTATGAGACGTATCTGGCTCTCGGTGGCAAGCCTGGGCGTTCCGAGTATACCTCGGGCTGCATGTTTGGTTCGATGGAAGCATCTTGGCTTTCCTACTACGACTACTACAAGAACGAGACGGACATCGAGATTGACAACATTGACCACATGAAGGAGCTGGTCATGTCGTCTGGTTGGGTCTATCTCGGCGACACCGATGCGATTATCCATGATCGCCCGACGATCATTGCCCGCGACGAGCAGGGTCGTCTGCACTCGGAGACTGGTCCCGCTATTCAGTATGGTGATGGCTGGGAGCGTTTCTACTGGCACGGTAACTGCATTCCGCGCGAGTGGATCATGGAGCGTGAGAAGCTGACTGCGGAGATCGCCATCGGTCAGCAGAACGTCGAGCTGCGTCGTTGCGCGTGTGAGATCCTTGGTTGGGCAAAGATCCTTGATAGTCTCAAGGCAACTGTGCTTGACGAGGACGAGGATCCGATGATCGGGACTCTGCTTGAGGTTGAGATTCCTGAGATTGGCAAGGAGAAGTTTCTGAAGGTTCTGTGTGGCACTGGTCGCACGTTTGCAATTCCGGTTCCTCCGGATGTGAATACTGCGCTTGAGGCCAATTCGTGGACGTATGGAATGGATCCGAAGATGCTGCGGGATCTTGAAGTTCGCACCTGAGAAAAGGAACGCGGTTTAGAGAAATCTGGGCCGCGTTTTACTTATGAACATAGATGACAAGTTAGGAATCAAGTCAGAAATCCACAATGAATATCGATGATCAAGTCTGTGATCAAGTCTGTGATCAAGTCTGGAATCATGCTTGGCACGGTCAAGTCTGGGATCAAGTCGAGAATCAAGTCTGGATTCAAGTCTCGAATCAAGTCTGGAATCAAGTCAAGAGTCAAGTCTTGAATCAAGTCAGGAATCAAGTCAGGAATCCACAATGAACATTGATGACCAAGTAACAAATCATGTTAGCGATAGATGCCATATTGGATCCTCCGAAGAAATTTTCAAGCAAGTCTGCTGGGATTCATACTGTATGGTCTGGAGTAAAGTTAGAATTGAAGTCGGCAATCAAGTCCAAATTCTGGATTTAGTCTATCGTTGGATTCACAATGAACATAGATGATACTGTAATAGGTTTGATTCGCAACGATCCAAACTTTACATTCCATAAAGAATGTGATAATACAAATCAGACCGTCCTATGGGAATTTGATAGTCAGATATGGCGTAGAATATACATTGATGTTCTGCATGTAATAATGAATGATGCAGATTTTCCAGAATTCCGCGATACATGAAAAAGAAAGATCTTGTCATAATTGCTTGTGGCGGTCGCGATTATACAGACTCAGACTTTGTTAGTGCCACACTTTCCAAACTATCACGATTGACCACTATCATCGTCGGCGGTGCGCGTGGTGCTGATACCCTTGCAGAATATTGGGCAAATCAACAGAATTGGAAAAATAAACGACAGATAACAATCCAGAGAATTGATGCTGATTGGAAGACGCATGGCAAAAAGGCTGGTTATATTCGCAATTCAGAAATGCTAAAGGAATTATTGAAGCATCGTGATAAGGGGAAAGATGTAGGTGTTGTTGCGTTTCCGGGTGGAACTGGAACCGAAATGATGATCAAACTTGCCAAGAAATCCGATGTGGGTGTATGGCAACCAAAGTAGACCCTTGACAATAGATTGCTGATCATCTATGATGGGTTCATGAAAGGAAATGGCATGATTCCCAAGATTGGTCAAGAAGTGACTGTGCGTGTTCGCAATTCATTGGCAACGCATCGGCATCTGTATGCTGCTGGTGTTGTCACCGAGTTTGAGACATTCACTGGTAAGGTCTGTGCTCCTGAAAAGTGGCAAGATCCCAAGCGAACGCTGAATCTTACTACAGGCATTCGGTCTTTTCCCATTCGCTCCCTCTCTCTGGATAATGTTGTCTCCATTGATGGCAAGCGACATGAAGCCAAGAAAACTGACATGACCACAAAGACCTGGACTGTGCCTGGTTCCAAGGGCAATGTGTATACGATCACCGAGGTCAATGGTCAGCGTTCATGCACCTGTGTCGGATATTCGTTCCGTCGCACCTGTAAGCACGTTATTGGAGGAAAGTAATGTATCGCTACATTATCACGTTTGAGAAGGATGGTTATCAGCATCGTGAGTTGGCATTTGCCAGCACTGCTTTTGTTTTGGGTGAGATGCTGGCGAATGGACTATTGTCTGCGTGGAATGCGACTGTGGATGATATTCTATTTATTGAGGAGACTCCCGTATCTTGAACATATACGATCCTACCTAGATTCCGTACATTGCATTGCAGGTATGAGTGACTGCGTTACCATGGAAGTCAGATTTCCTCCTTGACAATTCCAGAGACACCTGTCATAGTGTGTCCATGATCAAGATGAAATCCAAGACGCGCCCTGCGCGCCGTCATCCGATCTTCGCGGATCTGATGACACCTAAATACCGAAAGCGAATTGTGCCTTCCAAGAAGGTCTATTCGCGCAAGCGCCAGAAGATGGAGAACTGATGAAGAACTATGATTCCAAATTTCTGTGTGTCGGTGTCGGTGGACGCTATTGCGTCTGCTGCTTTGACCCACCTGGATCCAAGGCACGCCGACTGGAATACCGTCGTGCCAAGCGCGCCGCCAAGCGCGAGGCCATGAAGGTCGAGGAAATGAACCTCGAGGACTAAGTCCTTGATCCTACTGGGCAATTTTAGCCCTTGACAATTCCCTAAGGATGTGTCATAGTGTGTTCATAATCAAACTGACCACATGATGAAGGAGACAAAGATGCAGGACTGGAAAATGCCCACCGAGATGCCCGCCCACGACATGGACATTGCGCTGACGATGTTCGCCGATCACCTGATCGGCATCGCGCCGTACAGCAAGCCCAATGTCACCTTTGAGCGTGGATCCAAGTTCATGCGCGTGGTGAAGTCGGATGGTTCTTCGCGATCCGCCTATGCGTTCATCGTCATGTTTGACCATGATCGGTGGATGGTTGGTGACATTCTGAAGCCCGCGTCGTGGAAGGCGCCTGCCAAGAACTTCAGTCGCGGTAATGTGCTGAATCCGAAGTCCTATCAGAACTTCAGCTACTACGGCCTGTGAGGAGATAAATCATGTCCAACTTTGATCTGTCGCTGTTTGTCTGGAACAAGGACAGAAAGAGCCTGGTGATGAATAATTTCACCCATGCCTTTCCACAGGAGTTTATGGTGCGTTCGCATCACACTGGCAAGGAAGTGCGGTTTTGCCGTGTGGAGCACTTTGACGTTCTATATGACCAGGATCAATGGGATGGTGAGCAGATGGTGTATCGCCCGGTTGGCACAGTTGCCAATGTGGAATATGCTGCACTCTGTCGCGGATGAGGATCATGTCCATCTATTACCGAATTGAGGAAACTGTTGGCGCACACTACATCGTGTGGAATAATATGTTCACAACGATGGAAAGTGCTGTGGAGTATATTGATCAGCACTCAGAAAATCTGAGGGATCGTCTTCACGTGGCTGCATATGATTCCAATGGTTGGTCGCCTGTTCGAATGGGAGTTGTTTACTAATGACCCTTGACAAAGGGTTGGGCACCTGTCATAGTGTAGAAGATGAATCGCAAGGAGTTGGAAATGTCGCATACCGGTTTCACCGTTGAGGTTTACATCCGCGATGCCAGGATTCGTGGCAAGATGACTCGTGGACGCATTGACTGGCTTTCCAAGAACTTCCTTGGTTTTCGTTTCCTTGAGGCCATGGATTTTCAGGTTGCTTCCGAGAAGGAAGCTGAGCAGCTGGCCAAGCAGGCGCACAAGCATCGTGGGCTTGACAAGCTGCACTTCAAGGTGCATCAGATCTATGTGACGCGCCAGAATGCGATGACGGGCAAAGATTACCAGGAGAGGTATGACACGCCGACCTGGTGCTCGCCTTCGTCGGAGTCATACTGGTCCATGTGAGGAATCCAATGTCTAATATGTCATACTGTCGTTTCCAGAACACAGAGAAGGATCTGCGAGATTGTCTGAATGCAATGCGTAAAGCATCCAGCATTTTTGACATGGATCTATCGAATGATGAATATGAGGCATTCCAGGAAATGACCTCGCTTATTTTACACTTTAGCATTGAAGCTGATAGGCTTCAGAAGGATGATGTATGATGGCCAATCCAATCTTGGATAAGATATCCAAGCTGAATGCGGAGATTGAACAGCTTCGCGCAGAGAATAGTCATCTGCGCCGTGTGGGCATGGATAGGCCTTCTGCCGAACTACATGAGGCGGCGATGGCGGAACTGCGCGCCGAAAACGAGCGCCTCCGCTCTGAGGTGGAGGAACAGGCGCGCCTGCTGGGCATGGGCAGCGAGCGCGAAGCGAGGTTGCGCGCTCGCGTCGAGGTGCTGAGCGCAGCAATTGTTCTTATGGCGTCGCTGGCACCGAAAATGACAATCGACACCAGCGACCCACAAGGCGTGGCGCGGGATTTCGTGGAAATTGCGCGCGCCACTCTGGAGGCCAAGCCATGACCAAGCAATATGAATCCAGTTCCAGTTATGCACAACTGAATGCCGATATTACCGCAGTAAAGAAAGACAAAATCATCGCAGATCTTATAGCTGAAAACACCGATCTTCGTACCCGCGGTACGATATTAGAAGAGGCAGTTCGGTTTTACGCGGACGTTCACACATGGAAGTCTGCATCGGTCTTCATGTGTGGCCATGACGGAAACTCTAGGGCTACGATTGATCGCGGAGAAAAGGCTCGCGGAGCCCTAAGATCCTTGGGAAAGCCTTCGGCAAAATAAGCCCTTGACATTGCCCAAGACCTAGTCTATACTGTGTTCATAGATCAACAAGGAGAACCCAAATGGCGTTCATGAACCAGACGATCAAGTCCGAGCTGCTTCCCGGTATCAAGGCCGTGCTCCGCAAGTATGGCCTCAAGGGTACCGTCTCCGTTGGAAACCACACCGCGCTTTCCGTCACGATCCGCGAAGGCAAGCTGGATTTCATCGGTGACGCCATCTCCGTGCTGCGCTCGCCACAGAATGCCAATATCCCCTTCCTGTCGGATTCTATCGCATCCCTCCTGAAGGAACAGTCGCTGGATGTCAATACGTACCACATCCGTTCCAACCACTCCGGCATCTGCCAAAAGGCTCTGCTGGAGCTGCACCAGGCCATGAACGATGGTAATTGGGACAAGTCCGACCCACAGACCGACTATTTCAACGTGGGCTGGTATACCTACATCAATATCGGAAAGTGGCGCAAGCCCTACCGCTGCACCGCTCAGATGCCAAAGGTGGCATAAACGATGACTGAAACGTTCGGCGCCTTTCTAATGATCGTGACCTATCTTATCGGATTGGTCACGGGTTATATCATATGGGCGCCTATGTCCAATTTCAAAAGAGGATTCGTGGACGGAATCACCCTCAGATTTATTTGGAAACGATGAAAATCCGTCCTTGACATTGCCCAAGATCTAGTCTATACTGGATTCATACTTAGGGAGATCCTATCGTGTTCCAGGTTTTCGTCGGCTCCAAAAGCCAAGCCCGCAACCTCGTCCGCATCCATAATGCGACGCATTGGATCTCCCTGCTCGACCACGACGATACCCATCCACAGATGGATCGTCAGGATCATGTGCTCCGCCTCCTGCTGAATTGCGACGATCAGCTAAAGGTCACGGATCCACACGCACCAACCCGCAACCAAGTCCAGCAGATCCTGGATTTCACCCGCAACCTCACCGATGCAACCATCGTCGTGAACTGCTTTGCTGGTGTGGCCAGATCTACCGCGGCTGCGCTGGCCATTCTCGTCCAGCACCATGGATCCATAGATCACGCTATAAACCTGCTCCGCGCAGATCGCCCCCAGGCCATGCCAAATCCAGTCATCAGCCAGTTCGCTGACGATATTCTAGGCCTCGATGGAAAGCTTTTCGCAGCCTCCGAGAAGGTGGCACAGAGCCGTGTTCTGGAGATAATTGACGATATGGACAATTCGTGAGAAACCCACAATGAACATCGATGACCAAGTCTGGAATCAAGTCTGGAATCAAATCTATGATCAACTCTTGAATCAAGTCAGGAATCAAGTCTATGATCAAGTCGAGGATCAAGTCAGGAATCAAGTCAGGAATCAAGTCTGGACTCAAGCCAGGAATCCACAATGAACATCGATGACCAAGTCTACAATCAAGTCTGGGATCAAGTCTGGGATCAAGTCTGGAATCAAGTCTGGCTTCAAGTCTCGATTCGAGCCTGGGACCAGGTTCGGAATCAATATCTTCAAGATGCCAATTCCAGGGCGCCAGAGAACACGGACTCCGCCTAAGTCATTGATTCGACTCGGTAATTTCGAGGCTTGACAAGGCACAGTTTTTGCCCTACACTCAGTCCATAAAACCAAAACAAGGAAATGGCAATGTTTATCTATGAAGTCACTAGATCCACGTGGGGTAGTTCTGGTAACGACGATCAGCCATTTGGCCTCTATGAATCCAAGGATATAGCTGATAAGCTGGCTAAGTCTCTTATGGAGGTTGATTTTCCTGTTACGGTTACCATTACACAGCATGAAGTCTTTAGTGAGCCTAAGGTAAACGGAGAATGGAGCGGCAGAAAGAAGTGGCGATATGAAAACGAACACTGGATTCGCTGGGATAAATTCTATGGTCACCGAGAATAATCCATTGATTCGACTGGGTAATTCTTGCCCTTGACAAAAGGCCCGATCTAGGTTATTCTGTGACTCTGAGAAAGGAGATGGTCATGAATCTGAAGGTTCGGCAGCTGGAAACCGCATTGCTCTTTGACAGGCCGACGCCTGTTCCTGAGGGCTTTCGTCTGATCGGCCGAGATGGCTTTTATTGTCGCGGTGAAGAGGTCTGGTGGGAATACAAGGGCAAGGGCTATCTCTATGGCCAAAGCCTGAATTGCCGCGAGGATTTTGAGTACAGGCTGCGAGTGAATGATGAGGCCATCCTCATCCCACGCGAGGTGGCGGCCATGAAGACTATTCTGAAGACGACGCGGGATGCCAATGTTCGCAAGGCATTGTCGGCGCGCCTTCGCCTTCATGAGGAGGCCTATGAACTGCGCCGTATCCGTCGTGGTGTTCGTCGTGTCATGGGACCCGTTGATTGATGGCTAATTCCAGCCCTGAAGATGCCAATAATCCAGGAAAGATGCCAATTTCGTAACGTATGACGCAAAAGATGCCAATTCCAGGGCGTCAGAGAACACACAGAGACACAGGGAAACGATATATGCGCTATACAAAAGCTGACATTCCGCGGCGACCAGGTCGCAATTGGCACAAACGACGCATCATCGGCGGCATATGGATGGCAGAACAGCGATGGTACCAAACGCCTGCGCTGCGCACCAGAGAGCGAATGGAGGACCTACAGCACCTCGCCGGACAGCCCAGGCGACGCCAGATGCCAAGGATCCTGCTATCGACGCTGCTCTGGCACGCCGCCGAGAACCGAAAAAGCCGCCTGAGGCGCCTAAGCCATTGATTCCATTAGGTAATTCCAGCCCTTGACAAGGCGCCTGATCTAGCATATTCTGTGACTCTGATTGCGGAGGTATCAATGTCTCAGACGTTCTACACGGTCCATGTTCCTGACGGCGACGACCCTGGTCTGGGTAATTGGAAGCTGAGCACGGCCAGCCTGGCTATCGCCTTTGCACAGGATCTCGGCGTCAGGTGTGAGGTCCGAGTCCATGATGGCGACAAGATTCCCATGCGTCTATGCACTGTTCTCCCTGGGACCTTCGATGGCCATCCTAATCTTATCTGGCCCTATCCGTGACGTGGACTTCTAACCCATTGATCTGATTGGGCAATTCCAGCCCTTGACAAGGCGCCTGATCTAGCATATTCTGTGACTCTGATTGCGGAAGAGGAAAGGAAACCGATGGCTACCATGAACCACACGGTCAGCTTTGACCGGGCTTGCGGCAAGTATGTCGCCATGTGCGATGGCAAGGTTGTCACCAAGACCAAGTCGCTGAACCGTGCGAAGCGCCTGCTCCGTATGCACCTCGACGGCCTCCGTGAGGTTGCCAAGGCTGAGGTTGATGCGGGTCTCAATTTCTCGGTGGCTGATCGGTTCACCTTTCTCGAGGCCCTGACCACGATGGTCGCGAACGGCACCTCGCCGTCGGCTATTGTCACGGGTGAGGGTGGTATCGGCAAGACGCACACCGTCACCAAGACCCTCGCCTCCATGGGCTTTGTCAATTGCATGGAGATCCCCGAGGGCGTGTCGGTGCCAACTCGCAAGACCTACACCATGGTCAAGGGCTACTCCACGCCCTATGCGCTGTACCGTACGCTGTGCGAGAATGCCGACCGCATCGTGGTGTTCGATGACTGCGACAGCATCCTCAAGGACCCGACGGCCATCAACCTGCTCAAGGCGGCGCTCGACAGCTACTCCAAGCGTATCGTCTGCTGGCAGTCCGAGGTCAAGGGCTCCGACCTGCCCACGTCCTTCGTGTTCAATGGTGGGGTGATCTTCATCTCCAACTACACGCTGGGCACGCTGGATCAGGCCGTGCGTACCCGTGCGCTGTGCGTGGATCTGAGCATGACGGCCGACCAGAAGCTGGAGCGCATGGAGCAGATCCTGCGCGAGCCGGATTATCGCACCGACGTGTCGCTATCCATGAAGCTGGAGGCGCTGGGTGCGATCCGCGAGAACCTGTCGAAGGTCAAGAACCTGTCGCTCCGTACGCTGAAGCAGGTGATCGACGTTCGCAAGGGCAACCGCAAGGACTGGGCCAAGCTGGCTCTGTATGTGATGTCCCAGTAACCCCTTGATCTGACACGGTAATTCCAGGGGTTGACAAAGTACCAATCCCTGGATATACTGGTACCAAGATTGGAAAACAGGATTCGGGAAAGGAATCTTCATGCTCATTGGAATTTTGAACTACGCTACCTCTTTCATGTTGGCCTTTGCCGCCGCGTGCTGGAATCGGGGAGGCTGGGCTAATGCGTTGATCATTAGTGCGCTTCTCCTGTTGTCCTTGTTCAATCTAATCCTCGGGGCCATGCACTACCCCGGACTCCTGGTGTTGCCGCCAAAACTGTGAGAGGCTAACCGAAGGCACTCATACCTAACCACTTGATCTGACACGGTAATTCCAGGGGTTGACAAAGTACCAATCCCTGGATATACTGGTATCAAGATTGGAAAACAGGAGAAACGAATGGCGTTCATGGATCAGAAGCGGAAGGCGCAGCTCGCGCCTGGTATCAAGGCGGTGCTTCGGAAGTACGGCCTCAAGGGTTCGCTGAGGGTGGGCAACCACACCTCGCTGAGCCTGACCCTGACCGAGGGTTCGCTGGACCTCATCGGTAATGGGGTGGCTGTGCTCCATCGTGAGGCTGACACCTACCCGCATGATATCAAGGGCAAGTGGATGCGTGAGGCGGCTGCCTACATGCAGAAGACCCAGTCCACGGATGTCAACACCTACCATGCGAAGGATGCGTTCACGGGCGTCTGCCAGAAGGCGATCCTGGAGCTGATCGCGGCGATGAATGTGGGCAACCACGACGAGTCCGATCCTCAGACTGACTACTTCAATGTCGGCTGGTACATCCATGTGAACGTCGGTCGGTGGAACAAGCCCTACCGGTTCACCGGCGCCAATCGGAAGGTGGCCTGATCATGACGCGCAAGCAGCGATTGGAGCAGGCCCTATCCCATCTTGGGAAGGTGGAGGATCTTCTGAATCCCAAGGGTGTCGTGCCTGGACCGGACATGCTCCTCACCTCCCTGGAGAGGACCATTGAGGAGGTGGAATACCAGCTGGCTATGCTGGAGATGGCGGAAAGTGCCAACCAGGAGTAACTGGTTGATTCCACTCACAAATTTCCACCCTTGACTAGGGTGCCAATACCAAGTATTCTGTGAACATACTGAAAGACAAAGGAGATACCAATGCGTAACTATGAAATGGTTCTTATGGCCCTGAAGTCGGGCGAGACCAAGACGGCTACGGACCTCAAGGCGGAGCTGCCGGGTCTGGAGTGGTGGAACATGCACAAGTATGTGGCGCGTGCCAAGTACCTGGCAGGTGCTGAGATTGAGCTGATGAAGGCTGGCAAGCCGCTCAAGGCTGCCCGTGCGCGGGATGCTGAGACTCTGCGCCTGGTGAATGCCGACAAGTTCAAGGCCTGGTCGCCTGTCACCAAGACTGGTGGTCCGCTGTTCCGCAAGGCCAACCCGAAGGCCAAGACCCAGAAGGCCAAGGTGAAGGCTGCGAAGCCTCCGAAGCCTGCGAAGCCGACCAAGACCAAGATCCCTCCGGCGATCCAGGCGAAGCTGAATGCCCAGCATGCCAAGTCCAACTCGCTGATCGCCGCTGCGATGGCGAAGGATCCGTGGCTCGGTCGTCGTGGCCGTGTCACCCAGGAGGCTACCAATCTGGTCAATCCGGTGGCGCCGCCCGATCAGCCCGGTCATGGTGAGCTGAAGGGTGCCAATGTCGTGGATATGATCAAGGCTGAGCTGGCTGCGACTGCGCCGGCGAAGGGTACCAAGAAGGCTGCTGCTCTTCCGCGTGGTCCGAAGGCGACGCCTGCGCCTGCTCCGGTCAAGGTCGAGCGGGTGTCGGATGTGGTGACTCCGCTGTCGGATGATCCGCTGGACATTCCGGACTTCCTCCGTATCAAGTCCACCAAGACGGAGGAGTGAGGAGGCGCCCAGCACAACCCTGGGCTAGCGTGCTTCCGCGCGAATAAAGCAGGTGGTTCCTGCAGGAAGGCAAGTCTGCTCGGCGTAGGAGCGACGGTGGGATGGGCACCGCAGGTTAGCCGGACAAAGGGATCGGACTAACCACCCATCACCTAAGCCCTTGATCTGATTGGGCAATTCCAGCCTTGACAAAGTACCAATTCTCGCCTATACTGGTACCAAGATCGGAAAGAGGAGAGCAGAGATGGTTCGCAAGTATACCAACATGGTTCTGGAGATGGTTGAAGAGGGCATCCTGGACAAGGATGTGGTCATCATGGCCTGCCTGAAGTACATGTCGGAGGCTGAGGTCCGTGACATGGCCGAGGCGAACGGGTTCGTCCCCGAGGATGAGGAGGAGGAGATTCGGTCCGACTATGAGGCCAATCGCACCTATGAGCGAGTGCGAGTGGTGGCTGGGCAGTAAGCCCTTGATCTGATTGGGCAATTCCAGGGCTTGACAGAGCGTCAATTCTCGCCTATACTGAGTTCATGATCAAGCAAAGGGAGACGGTGATGCAGACGTTCCGTGTTGATATCGACCTCGACGGCGATAGCACTATTGGCGAGTTCCTGGAGACTCTCGCGGAGTATCGCGGCTCGGCGCAAATTGTGTCCTATGACGCGGCTCCCGACGCTGGCGGTTGCCCGACGATGGTGCTGGAATTCACGTCCTATGAGGTTGCGCTGGAGTTCGCCATGGAATGGTTCGGCGAGTCGTTTGAGGATGCCAAGGAGTACGTGGAGACGATTACGGTGTAACCCCTTGACCTGACAAGGCTTTTCCAGGGCCTTGACAGCGCCCTGGTTTCGCCCTATACTGGTACCAAGATCGGAAAGGGAAACAGAGATGACCAAGACCAAGACCCCGACCAGGAAGCCCCGCAAGCCCACCATCCTCTCTTCCTGGGAATGGTCACAGTATCATCAGCAGATGATCGAGTACCTCGAGGAGAAGCTGGAGCGCAGGGAGCAGAAGATCGCGCAGCTGGAACGCCAGATCGAGCGCCTGCAGGGTAAGTAACCCATTGATCTGACACGGCTTTTCCAGGGCTTGACAGAAGCCTGATCCAGCCCTATACTGGTACCAAGATCGGAAAGGGAAACAGATGCAGACGAACCTCCTCACTCGCGGCAACCCCAAGGTCCTGAAGGGCGAGAGCCAGGGCTACCTGACCTTCATCCTTCACCTGGCGCCGGCGTCGCTGTCGGGCTACAACACCTGCGCCGCGGCGACTGATGGCTGCAAGCTGGCGTGTCTGAACACCGCTGGTCGTGGTGGCATTCCCAATGCTCGCCCCGTGACCGTGCAGGCTCGCAATGGTGCCATGACGGTGTCCAACGTGATCCAGGCGGCTCGCATCCGCAAGACCGTGTGGTTCTTCCAGGACCGCGTCGGCTTCATGGCTCAGCTGGTCAAGGAAATCCGTGCGGGCATCCGCTATGCTCAGAAGATGGGCCTGATCCCCGTGTTCCGTCTGAATGGCACCTCCGATCTGCGCTGGGAGAGTGTCGGTGTGGATGGTGCGCGCAATGTCATGGAGCTGTTCCCGGACGTGCAGTTCTATGATTACACCAAGCTGTCCAATCGCAGGGACCTGCCTGCCAACTACAAGCTGACCTTCTCCCTGGCGGAGAATAACGACCTCCAGGCGTGGGCTGCTGCTTCGGCTGGTCTGAACGTCGCTGCGGTGTTCCGTGGCAAGCTGCCCGCGACCTTCATGGGTCGCACGGTGATCAATGGTGATGACTCGGATCTGCGTTTCCTTGATCCGGTGGGTGTGGTGGTTGGTCTGAAGGCGAAGGGCAAGGCGAAGCGGGACACGACGGGCTTTGTGAGGGCTGCCTAAGCCATTGATCTGATTGGGCAATTCCAGCCTTGACAGAGCACCAGTTTCGCCCTATACTGGTACCAAGATCGGAAACAAGGAGACAGCGATGGCCAAGTCCAAGACCAAGTCCAAGACCAAGTCCAAGACCAAGTCCAAGACCAAGGTCTATGTCGTGCTGAATGAGTCGAAATGGCCCACGACGGTTGTGGGTGTGTTCAGTACGCGCGGCCTCGCCATGGCAGGCGCCAAGAAGGAGCGCCAGAAATGGCCGAACATCGGGATTCTTCGGATTTCCCATCACATGGTTGATAATCCCGAATGGTACGTGGGAAAGCCTTGATCTGACACAGCTTTTCCAGGGCCTTGACAGAGCACCAGTTTCGCCCTATACTGGTACCATGATCGGAAACAAGGAGACAGCGATGACCAAGATCCGCTTCACGGCCCCCTCCCCTCGCGCCGACCGCATCCACGGCCTGACCAAGATGGGTCGCGCCATCGTGGACTACTTCGCGGCTCGCCCGGGTCAGGTGATCTCCCGCACCACGGTGGAGCTGCACCTCGCCTCGCGTGGCTTCAAGCGCCCCGCGGTCACCGCGACGGTCTGCTCGGATCTGGCCCACTCGGGTCATCTGAAGCCGATGCCGTTCGGCATGTACCAGTTCCGCGCTGCGGCCTAAGGAAAGGATTGATCATGCATACCATCACGTTCCTCGCTCAGTCGCTGGCTCTGGCTGGTGTTCTGTTCGCCGCTGGCGTCGGCCTGGTCGCGCTGATCGGGTTCTTCGCTGATCGCAACCGCTAAGGAGCAAGACCATGTTTAGGATCACCGAAGGCAGGGGTTTTCAGATGACGTTCGCAAACGGATGGACGGTCTCTGTCCAATGGGGTGCTGGCAATTACTGTCCGAACCACCACGTCCTTCCGTCTGGTAAGTCGGAGAGGGCTTATGAAGATATGCAGCGTAAGCTGGGCGAGGAGGGCGTGCTTGTCGCGGAGGCAGGCTGGTGGAAGGGCTCCGGTGACGTGGAGGTTAGTGGTTTCATGACGCCCGACCAGGTTCTGGCCCTCATGGTCGAGCTGGCAGCTAGGGAGTAAGACCGTGGTCTGCATTTCCGTGGACACGCTGGCTCTGTTCGCATTTGGTATCAGTCTGGTCGTGCTGGCTCGACTGATCACCCGCAACCGCTAAGGAGATGCACATGGATTGCCTTCAGCCGCTAGTTTTCTTTCTGACCTACGCTGCGGTGCTCGGCATCGCCGTGTGGGTTGTAATCGCCATCCGTAATGAGGAGTAAGATCATGACAATGGATTCCAGGGAGCTGGCGAAGGCGCTGGCTGAGAAGGCGAAGGCTGCTTCCATTCCCTATTCGGAGTATGAGGCGAAGGTGGACTATCCGTTCGCCCTGGGCTATCTGACAGGCACCGTGCAGGATCTTCTGCTCCGCCTGTCGCCAGGCCAGCGCGAGACTATTGCGAAGCAGTACGGTATCAGCTGAGGAGACAGAGATGACCGAGACCCTGGAGCTGGCGAAGGCGCTGGCTGAGAATGAAGAGCTGCGCGTGGCCAATAAAGAGTTGGTGTTGGGTATCACCACCATAACTCTCCGCCTTCTGGAAGATATTGATCGACAGCGCGCGGAGAATGAAGGGCTGCGCGCGGAGAATGAAGGGCTGCGCGCAGAGCTGCGCCAGGCGATCAAGGAGCTGGCAGATTGTGAACAGTTCAGCGACTACTAACTCGCCGGCTCCGACCGCTAACCCCTTGATCTGACACGGTAATTCCAGCCTTGACATAGGCCTGATCCCACCCTATACTGAGTACATAAGGTGGAAACAAGGAGACGACAGATGACCCAGATCCCCGCAACCAAGGTCTATATCCTCTTCGTGGAAGAGACCGCGCATGGTGGTTGGGAGTGGGAGACCCATCTCCATGGTGTATATGCGACGCGGGAGAAGGCTCAGGAGGCCCGTAAGGCTCTCGCAGCCAAGAGGGCGTTCTCGATTCGCTGCGGTGAGTGGAAGTCGCGCATCCGCGCTGTGCCTCTGCATGCCTAACCCCTTGATCTGACACGGCAATTCCAGCCTTGACATAGGCCTGATCCCGCCCTATACTGAATACATAAGTTGGAAACACAAGGAGACGACGAATGGCGAAGCTGCTGATCCAGACCCAGGTCTATGAGAACTACGGCGCCCATGATTGGAACGGCGAGGGCGAGTGCCCGCAGTACTGGAAGCCGAAGTTTGGTTCGGACTACGTCCTTCCCAATTTCACCGCCTTCACCGACGCGGCCTCGGTGGTCGAGGCGCTGAAGCCTCAGGTGGAGGCCAACGACCACAGCTGGCGCGAGTGGATCATCCACTGGGAGGTGCTGGCCGATGACCAGCCGACGCCCTGGGAGGCCGACCAGCTCCGCTGGGATGGTCGAGTGACCTTCCCAGCCAAGGTCCTCACCCTCCCGGTGGCGGCCTGAACGGAACAAGGAGACAGAGATGACGCAGACCTTCGATTTCGGCTTCGGCCCTGTCCCGGCTCACAAGCACCCGAATGGCGGTGGCTGGGTCGCCGACACCGCTTATGTCGCCGACACCGCTTATGTCGGGCCTGATGCTCGGGTCTTCGGCAATGCTGTGGTCGGCAGCAATGCTCGGATCTACGGCTATGCTCGGGTCTACGGCAATGCCTGGGTCTGCGACGATGCTCGGGTCGGCGACAAGGCTCTGGTCTCCGATATGCTATAGTCAACGGCAATGCTGTGGTCTCCGGCAATGCTGTGGTCGGCGGCAGCGCTTGGGTCGGCGGCAATGCTTGGGTCACCGAGGGTACTCACACCTAACCCATTGATCTGACACGGCAATTCCAGCCTTGACCTGGCGCCAGATCCGCCCTATACTGAGTACATAAGTTCGAAACAAGGAGAGCAGAGATGCAGACGTTCCGTGTTGTGATAGACCTTGACAGCGAGTGGACTCTTGGCGAGTTCCTCAACCTGCTCTCTGAGCATGGCTCGCCGCGGATTGTGTGCTATGACGCGACTCCCGACGCTGGCGGCAGCCCGATGATGATCCTTGAATTCACGTCCTATGAGGATGCGCTGGGGTTCGCCCAGCTTTGGTTCGCCGAGGACGAGGCGCCATCGCGGATGTCGGCGGAGTACGTGGAGACGATTACGGTGTAACCCCTTGATCTGACACGGCTTTTCCAGCCTTGACAGAGGCCTGATCGGGACCCTATACTGAGTACATGATCAAGGAGACAGAGATGACCCAGACCTTCACTGCCCCGCACGACCTCGACCTCGCGCTGACGGCCTACGCCGATGCGCTGGAGCAGAAGCGCACCGCGGCGGCCAACATGGCCAGCTACCACGTGTCGGTCACCTTTGAGCCCGGGTCCAAGTACCTGCGCGTGGTGATGGCTGATGGGTACAGGACCACGGGCACGCACCGGTCCGCCTACGCCTTCATCGTGGCGAAGGACATGGGCCAGTTCAAGGTGGGTGACATCCTGAAGGCGGCCTCCTGGAAGGCTCCGGCCAAGAACTTCGCCCGGGGCAATGTGTTCCGCCCGGAGACCTACGCGAAGCACAGCCCGTACGGGCTTTGATCCGAACCAAGGAGTCTATCATGAACCAGCCGACCAAAGCCTTCCTCATCCAGCTCCGCGACCTCTGCCGCGCCCATGGCGTGGATTTCTCTGCTGACCTGAATGGCGTGTCCTTCACCAGCGCCGATGAAAGCCCGATCTACTGGGTCCACGCCGACGTGGAGAGCCTCGAGGACCTCGAGGCCCAGCTGGCGCAGGACTGATCTAAGCCATTGATCTGACACGGCTTTTCCAGCCTTGACCTGGCGCCAGATCCGCCCTATACTGAGTACATGATCAAGGAAAGGAAGACAGAGATGAACCGGATCGTGATCGCCTGCCACCTGTTCAATACGGCCGTGGCTTTTACCTACCTCGCGACGTGGCTGTTCAAGTAAGCAACCACCCCATCCCAACCAAGGAGATCCCTATGACCGTGACGTATCACGACCACTCCACCACCCCCTTCACCTACCGCACCGACGCCTTCAAGGGCGCGACCCTGGCTGTCTGGTCCGAGTGCATCCGCATCATGTCGGATGTGTGGGCGCACGAACAGCGCGCCCTGGTGTGGGATGAGGAAGCCGGCAAGTTCGGCACCCTCTCGCTGGACAATTCCGAATTCTCCAGCAAGACCCAGCCCCAGCACGCCACCGTGGACGCGCCGGCCGAGCTGATCGCCCGCTACCGCGATTCCGTCATCGCCCGCAACCACACCCGCCTCCTCGAGGCCTTCAAGGCCAAGAAGGAAGAGGAGCGCATGGCCGTCCGCACCGGCGCCGTCGTCCTGGTCAAGCGTGGCCGCAAGGACATCGGCAAGGTGGGGAAGGTGGTCTTTATCAAGGACATGCCCTACTCCACCGGCTGGCGCTCCCACCTGGCGCCCAAGGCCTGCATCGCCCTCGATGGTCAGAAGACCACCGTCCAGGGCCGCTATGGCAAGACCTTCGACCGCTACACCAACACCATCTGGGTGTGGGTGAAGAACCTGGACCTGGCGAAGGTGCCGGCGCCCTATGAGGTCACCGACGAGGATCTGGCGCGCATCCGCCAGCAGGCTGAAGCCGAGGCTGACATGCAGCTGATCCGCTGGGGCATGAAGGAGGTGTCGTGGCGCAAGCCGGCGAGCTGGCAGGCAGCGTGAGGTGGCGCCCCGGTGGTGTAAAGCACAGAGCGAAGCGTGAACACCACCGGGGCTGTACAGACCTTTACATAAGGCGAAAACTATATGGGGTTTGGGAAGACACTCTTTTAGCGACCACACCGGTTCAGAGCGCGTCCCATTTTTTCGCTGTGGGGGTCTGCATATCTCTGCACGATTCTGCACCCCCCGTCAGTTTCTGTGTTTTTTCCTCTAAGTTCTCCCCGTATTTCTCTGTGCGCCCTTATTGTTCTACATACCCCCCGTCAAATCTCTGTGGAATTCCGCTAAGTTCTACCCCGTACTTTGTTCTTGACTATGTGTTTTTGGAATGATACACTACCTAGTGTAGGGTATGAACAATAGGTATTATCGTGGAAAACATTCATTCTGATATTCTGAGTCCTCTTCATAGTATTCTACATGCTCATATATGGATGAATGTAGGGTTCAGAGGGTTCAAATTTGATAGCAACATGGATGTTTTGAATGGTGTTTCATCAATGATTCATCCTGTTAGCTGGAGCTGTGTTCAAGAGATATGGAAGCAGGATGTGAACTCATGAATTCTGTCAAAGATCAAGTTTGGGATCGAGTTTGGGATCAAGCCAGAATTCAAGTCTGTGATCAAGCCGGGAATCCAGTCTGGATTGTCTGGATTCAAGTCTGGAATCAAGTCAGGTATAAGTCATGAATTCTGTCAAAGATCAAGTTTGGAATCAAGTTTGGGATCGAGTTTGGAATCAAGTTTGGGATCAAGTTTGGGATCAAGTCGGGATTCAAGTCTGTGATCAAGCCGGGAATCAAGTCTGGCTTCAAGTCTGGGATCAAGTCGGGAATCGAGCCCGGATTCAAATCAGGAATCAATCATGAATTCTGTCAAGAGTATGATTTGGGTTCAAACTCCACATCCAGTCATCTGGCATCAGCATCAAGCCTGGCTCCAAGTCTGGAATCAAGTCTGTGATCAATTCGGGAATCAAGTCTTCCTTCAAGTCGAGGATCATCAAGCCTGGAATCAAGTCTTGTATCAAATCAGGATTCAATCATGAAGTCTGTCAAGTCTAAATTCTGGTATCAAGTTAGGGATCAAGTCGGGAATCAAGTCTCCAATCAAGTCTTGTCTCAAGTCTGGGGTCAAGTCTGGAATCAAGACGGAGATACGTTGTGAAGTCTGTCAAAGATCAAGTTCATGACCAAGTCTGGCGTCAAGTCAGGAATCAAGTCTGGGATCAAGTCAGGATTCAAGACGGACATCAAGTCTGGCATCAAGTCTTTGATCAAATCGAGAATCAAGTCATGAATCAAATCTGGGCTCAAGTCTGGTATCAATCATGAAACATGTTGATCGAGAAGTCTGGTTTCAAGTCTGGCTTCAAGTCAGGAATCAAGTCGAGGATCAAGTCTTGGATCAAGTCGAGAATCAAATCTGGAATCAAGTTCGGGATCAAGTCGGAGATACGTTATGAATTCTGTCAAGAGTATGATTTGGGTTCAAACTCCAACTCTAGTCATCTGGCGTCAAGTGTCGCATCCCTTCTGGGATAGAATCAGGAGTGAAATCTATATGCCTGTTTGGAGGGAGCCGAATAATGTTTTGATTGCTCTGAAGCAGGATGTGAACTCATGAATTCTGTCAACGATCCGGTCTGGAATCGAGCATCTAGTTCAGCTCCACCCGTCAGCCATCAAGTCACGCCTCGTGTCTCTGGTCCGGTCTGGAATGAAGTGTATATTCCTGTTTTGGAAACACTCAACATTGTTTTGACTGCTCTGAAGCAGGATATTACAAGTGGTTCATGAATGGTTTGTAATGGATTCTGGTGATGGTACGCTGCGTTATAGATAGGTATAGGGGATGTTCCCCTTACATGTCTCTCAATGGAGAATACACATGAGAACACTCGCATTTGCTATTGCTACGATTTTTGCTCTGAATACTGGTGTTGCTTTGGCTGCTGATCCACCAAAGGCTCCTGCTGCGAAGACTGACGCTGCCAACAAGAAGAAGGCACCAAAGAAGAATGCTGATGCAAAGAAGACACCAGCGCCAGCTGCCAAGAAGTAACATGTGAGATTGTGGGGGGCTCTACAGTCGTGGAGCCTCCTTTTTTTTATTGGAGGAAGGAATGATAGAGTGCTTGATCTTGGGTGATTCCATTGCTGTTGGCATACAGCAGCATCGCATTGAATGTGCGTCATATGCACATGTCGGATGGACATCGGAGAAATGGAATCGTACATACCTGAACAAGGATTTGTCTGCACAAGTCGTTGTCATATCCCTTGGCTCCAATGATTGGTCCGATAAGGTTACCAAGTATGAACTGATGCGTCTCCGCGAGAAGGTTCGTGCCGATCTCGTGTTTTGGATATTGCCCGCGATAAAGCCCGAGATACGAAACGTGGTGCGTGAGGTCGCTGACATGCGTGGTGACTTGGTCGTGCCAATTACAGATATATCCAAGGATGGTGTTCATCCGACGCCAGCTGGATACAAGGAACTTGCAAGAAAGGTAAAATGAAATGAAGCTGCATGAATTGAAAATGGACAAGGAGACATGCGACAAGTTGATTGCATGTGCGATCTCCATGGAATCTGCCGAGGAGACGCGAGGTGATCGTGATGGTACACCTGCGTTTGTCAGTCGCACAAAAGAGGTGATGCCAGGTCTACATAAACATCCAATTGGACCTAATGGAACTCTATCATCCATTAGTCGCACAAAAGGTGGAATCAAGGAGTCAGCTGCGATCAAGGATCGCAGCATGTTTGCTGATGACCGAGAATACCTGATTCTGAAGCACTATGAAAATCATCAGGAATCTGGATACACGAATTATACGTCGGCTGAGATTGATGCTTTGGTTCCACAGGAAATTCTGGATCATTTCAAGTTGCGTCGTGAGGATTGTCGCATTGACGTAAAGCGTTCTTCTCCGGGAAAAATACACATTCCACACAAGGACTATTACATCAACTACAAGTACAATCTCGTGGACAACAATGGAAATCTCGAATACGTTCCAAAGGATTCCATGAATGGCATTGATGTCATACGAATCTGGATTACATTGACGGAACCGCGCTTTGGTCATGTATTGATCGTTGAGGACACTCCATTCTACCATTTGGAGCAGGGTTCAATCGTGACATGGGATACGCATGAACTGCACACGGCTGCAAATCTTGGATATGAGGATAGGTTCATCATGACGATTACGGGAAGCATTTGTGCGTAAGATGGAAACACCCTGCGTCAAGGTTTGCGTGATTGACGAGAAGACGACGCATTGCATTGGATGTGGGCGCACTCGCCGCGAGATTGCCGAGTGGACATGCTTGACAAAGAACGAGCGGTTGTCTATAATGGCAGAATGCTTGGTTCGCATTGAGAGGATGACGAAACGTGGAAAACTGGATTCGGGAAAAAGTAGACGCGACTGACATGGAGACGAAGATTGCTCTGGTCGCATGGGTCATGAAGCATATCGTGGATCATGCGAAAGATGGCGGTTCTTTTCGATATCTGATCTACACTCGTCTTGGACTGGATACGTCTGCGTATGTTCCACTGTGTGCTGATGGCATGACGATTTCCAATGAGTTTGATCTAAATCTGAAGGATGATCTGGTCGCAGCATTGAAGGCGAAGGATTATCGCAAGATGAAGGATATCCTTGGATTGTGCGATCAGTTGGATTGTTGGAATCATGCATCTGTCTGGACACCTCAGGTTGATGGTGTTTCCGCGCTGTGTTTCATGCATTCTGGAAAAGACTTGTGCGGTAATAAAGACGCTTGACATTTCCAATAGTTTGGTGCATAATGACAGCATGATGTACACGATACACTTCACCAATCTGGAAAGCGCGGACGCTGAGTTCGCGCATTTTCATGATGTTCTGGATCATCTTCGCACACACAACTTTACTGCTACTGTAAAGCGCGATGGGCGAGTTATCGCGACATGGTCTCCGTCTAATGGACTGGACATGTCTTTTCCTACCATGGAGAGTTTTGAAAATGTCTAGTAGGTCCTACGATATTGATCCTGTGCTTGAGGAGTTTCCTGGGCGCTGTGGTTTCCAAATCTTCCTCTTTGAGGGAGATGATTGCGTGTGGGAAGATTTCTTCGCGACGAAGGAAGACGCTGTGGATTTTGGCGAGGACTTCCTTGAGGGTTGGTTCCGCGATGGCTTTCCGACCTCGCATGTCAAGTGGCATCAGGAGAGGGAGACGCGAATTCCATACGATGCATAAATATTCGTATGGATACATTCAAAAGATTTCTAGAAGAGCGTTTCGTCAATTTGTTGCATGATGATCCTCGCAAGCATCAATATGCTGATGAGGTTCATGGTATGCTGCAGAAGGCTTATGAGAAGATCGGAGGCATTCATGGCTCTGGCTTCCGCGACAAGCACGACATGATCAAGAACATTCCGATGTGGAAGCTGAAGAAGAAGGGTGGCAAGATCGTCTCTGCTGTCTTCTACAAGGACAAGGATGGGCGCAAGTCCGTTGCTACTGCTTCCGATGGTTCGGAAGAAGGTAAAAAGGGTGTTGCTGAGATCTTTCGTGATGATCTGAAGCGTGGTCGTGCATATGGCGAGAGATCTTCCGCTGCTCTATCATTCACCAAGAGAGTAGTTGGTGCAGATGAGTTGGGCAAGCATGTTGTTCCATATCATCATGTACACAAGCATTTGTCTCCAGGTGAGGAGATTCGTCGCCCACCAGAGAATGATCCTGAGTTACAAAGACATCCAGAATATAGAGATCATTTTTATCAGAGAAAGATTGGTGATGCGTGGCACACCAAGTTGATGATTGGCAAGCCAGGGATGAAGTTGAAATGAGATCTTATAGAATTGTTGAAGTGATTTCCAACCTGCACAAGAACTATGTGGTTCATTTGTATGAGGCTGGGATTGAGGAAGAGAAGCGGCTTGTATTTGAGAGCCGTGATCGTGCCGAAGAAGCAGCTCTGCATTATGTCACCGAGTACAGTGGTTATTTGCCATTTGATGATGAGTGACGCTGTTCGCTAAATAATTTCGTATATCATGTATCTGATGAAACATACAGACACTCCAATGATGTGGATTTCAGAACATGAACATAAACATAGACAAGATCCTAAGGGATCCAAGGCAAGACCTATTCGTTTATGATAATATCTCCAAGAGATGGTATTGCCGAGAATACTCCGATTCCATTTGTCCAGAACCAAGCATAGAGTTTTATACCAAACTCGTCGTCATGGAAATTTTGGTGATGTTGGGTGAATGCGAAAATCCCCAGAAAAAAGTCCTTGACGGCGCTGATCGCATTGACTATAATAGATTCATTGATATGGTTCGTGAAAGGTTCAATGTACCATGGAAAAGTACTTCATCAAGCCCACCGAAGGATTCCATTTCTCCAAAAATGGACTGAAGATGGTTCAGGAGCACTACGGCGGAACATATGTCGGATACTTCTGCACGAAGCGTCGCGACGGAAGCTGGAATGATACTCCTGTAGATGTTTTCTATCAGCCGAATCCTGATGTGTCCAAGGGACATTCACATTACTTTGGTGTGTTTCGTCGTGATGTTGGCGTGTACATTACCAATGCGATTTCGGTGACTGAGCAGCCGATGCTTGGTGTTGTTGCGAACGATGGCGAAGTTGTAGTGTCCAGATATAGACATGATTATAGGAGGAGCAATGATGGATCCGTATTCATTGATGGGGGTCGAGATTATACTAAGTATGGCTGGGCTAATTCTTCTGGTGATGTTGGCGGTGTTCTACCGAAGCTGACCCAGGTCAAGATCGTGGAAGACAAGCTGGTCGCAGAATGATCGTCCAGCTGCATCCTTCCATTCCTGTTGTCACACCGCAGGGTAATGCTCAGGCCATGATGGTAATTGATTATGGTCCTGAGCATGATCTTATTTGGGTTTGTTTTCTTGACAGCAATGGTCAATGCTGGTCATATAGAAATTCGGAGATTCGTGGACAGAAGAATATAACGATGGGGCGTTTTGATGTTGAAACACGATAATTCTCCTCTAGTCAGAACCAATACACAGATCAAGGACAATCTGCGAGAATTGTCCAAAGCAATTCATGCATATCAGCAGTCATTGGACAATGCTGTCGCGGAGATTGAGTTTCTTGAAAAGCAGAGGCTTCAGCTGCAATATCAAATTGAATTTGCATTTACATTTCCTGATGGCGAGTCTTTGTCATTGGAACAGTTGGCTGACGATTATTATCGTCTGAAAAAGCAGGTCGGTGAATGGTGACTGAATTTGATCGCATCATGAACAAGATCTCGGATCGTCAGGATGGTCGCATCTATCAGATGTGGCGAGCATGGATGGTGATGCCCGAGCCTAGATTACAGTTCCATGAAATTATCTCCAGGGAGTTTGGTTTGTCATTGAATGAGGCCTACATACTGGTGAGGCACTTATTTCCTTCAAACAGGAGTGGTCAATGAAAAAAATCATAATCTCTACACTATCAGTTCTCTTTAGTGCGTCCGTTTACGCTCAAACATTAGATCCAAACTTGAAAGCATACTCATCGGTACCAGCTGTATCAGGAACCATTAAGTCAATCGGTTCTGATACACTCAACAATCTGATGACACTTTGGGCTGAAGGTTTTAGAAAAGTTTATCCAAATGTTCAGATTGAAATTGAAGGAAAAGGTTCTTCTACTGCTCCACCAGCTCTCGTAGCAGGAACAGCTCAGTTTGGTCCAATGAGTCGCCTAATGAAAGGCGCTGAGATTGATGCATTTGAAAAGAAGTTTGGTTATAAGCCCACAGCTATCAATGTTTCCCTTGACAGTCTAGCTGTCTATGTTCACAAGGATAATCCAATCAAGTGCTTGACCCTTCAGCAAGTTGACGCCATCTTCTCCAAGAATCGTCGCGGCGGTTATGTAGGGGATATTACTAACTGGTCTCAAGTTGGTGTGACCAACGCAGGAGTCATGAGTATTTATGGTAGAAACTCTGCATCTGGAACTTATGGGTTTTTCAAGGAAACCGCTCTATTCAATGGCGACTATAAGGATTCTGTAAAGGAACAGCCAGGAAGTTCTACGGTGGTGCAAGGAGTTGCATCTGATAAAAACGGAATTGGCTATTCTGGTATTGGGTACAAGACTGCTGACGTTCGCGCAGTTCCAATTGCAAGCAAGCCAGGAAGCGAATGCTTTGAGGCAACCGAAGAAAACGTGCTGAGTGGCGACTATCCTCTAGCAAGATTCCTCGTTGTCTATGTAAACAAGAATCCAACCCAAAAGATGGATCCTCTGAGACTTGAATTCATCAAGTTCATTCTTTCTAAAGAGGGACAAGAAGTAAACATCAAGGACGGTTACTATCCAGTAACTTCTGCAATAGTTGAAGATGAACTAAACAAAGTAAAGTGAGGAGAAATATTATGGCAAAGTATATCTTGAAGTGCATTGATGATACGAATGATGCTCTTGGAGCAACTGTGACATATGAGTTTGAAGCTGAAGAGATGACGAATATCACATATCATCTTGCTCAGTTTCTTCGTTCAGCAGGATTCACTTGGGTTGATGATGTTGAGGTCGTAAAGGATAATTTTCTTGATGATCCCGATGCGCCTGCTGAGGACATAATTGATGATTCTTCTATCATGTATAGTGCGGGTGGTTCTGATCGTGCTGATGACAACATGTCAGTATCGCACGATAGGGATACGAAGTAATCAGTCTGTTGGACGGATGTTCATTGAGATGTCTTGGCCAACCATGTGGCTTTTGAGCATCCATCCAATTTTTGCATGTTTGTCGAGGCGATCTTCTAGGTAATTGACAAGACCGAAGTTACTATCTCTCTCGGCAAAACTTCTGGCAGCAATCAACGAATCATGGGTTGAGGTGTTTGCAGCAAATAGACGAGCAAACATTGTTTTTGGGCCAGGCACTTCTGAAGAATCTGACATGGTCGACATCATTTCAAATTCCTTGAATGTGCCTGGTGCATAACTTCCCAATGCACGAATTTGTTCTGCTGTCTTGTCAATTTCTTCAAAGATCTGTTCATATAGTTTTCCAAAGAAATCGTGATATGATGAGAAGAAAGGACCCTCTACATTCCAATGATACTTGTGTGCAAGTAGATACATGCTGAATGTATTGGCTAGAACGACATGCATTGAACGGACAAGATCTGATTTGCCCATGAATTGCTCATTGAGTTCTTGTTCCAACAAAAGTTCGGTGTTGTTTTCTTGTTCGTTCTGTTCTTCCATGATTGACATTCCCTCTCAACTATGATATATTTATAACCATGAATATCTTCTATCTCTCCCATGATCCCGTTCAATGTGCCGAGTGGCATGTTGACAAGCATTGCGTAAAGATGATTCTGGAAAGCGCACAGTTGCTTTCCACTGCTCATCGCGTAATTGATGGCACGCCGACGACTGAAAAACGTCTTATTGCAGGATCGTCTCCTGCACGTTGGCGTAATATCAAGCGTTGGTCATTGCCAAATGATTCGCGTTTTCCAAATGATCGTGATGCAATTGTCTATCAGGCTACGCACATGAATCATCCATCTGCGGTTTGGTCGCGAGAAAACAATGAAAACTACAGTTGGCTTTTCAATTTGTTTACATGCCTGATGGACGAATATTCGTATCGTTATGAGAAGGAACATGTCTGTCGTAAACTTGTTCCATATTTGCAATTTGCTCCTGCAAATATTCCTGTGAATAAGTTTACGCAGCCAACTCCTGCAATGCCAGATGAATACAAGGTGAATGGTGACAGCATTGCATCATATCACAATTATTATCGTGGAGCCAAGGCACGAATGGCTGCGTGGAAGAAGCGTGATGTACCGTCATGGTACAATAAATAAATTGTATTATTTTTTGGAAATATAGAATGAGTTCTACTTTTTGTGCGAGAAACTATGATTATTACTTCGTAGAGTTAGATAGACTTGTTTGGAAAATGTGTTGTCACACCACTCCAAGGACCATGGCTGCTGGTGCTGATTGGTTCAATGGTGCAGAAATGCAGGATCGTAGACATGCAGCTAGCAATAATATAAAACATAAAGACTGTCATTTTTGTTGGAAATTAGAAGATTCTGGATTTCTAAGTCCTCGTCATCATTCTTTAAAAACATATAAAGACTCCAGTGAATTTGGTAATAAAGATATTTTAGAAATAAAACTTAGTAATATTTGTGATTTAGCATGTAGATATTGTGATGCTCCATTTAGTACTATTTGGGCCCAGAGAAAAGGATCTTATGTTAAAAATGACATAAATGGTGTTCCTACGGTACAACAATATGATAAAAAATTTATGAGTAATTTTACGTCTACTGCTGATTATAAAAAAGTTTTTCAACAATTTGTTGATTGGTTGAATAGAGAAATGCCCAGATTTACCAAAGGTCGTGGCATAACATTTACAGGTGGTGAACCATTTTTAGACAATAATTTGTACGAACTTATTGAACAATTAAATTTAAAAGACACAAGAATAGTATTTAATACAAACATAAACACACCCGAAAACAAATGGAAACAACAAACTGATTTGTTGCAAAAACTTATTGCAAAAAATAATACAGTCATGCTAAGATGTAGTATTGATGGAATTGGTGCTCAACAAGAGTGGCAAAGACAAGGCTGTGATTGGAATCTCATGAAAGAAAATTGGATGAGACTTGGTTCTTTGCCGCTAACAATGGGTGCCGCCCTTACTGTAACACCTTTAACTCTAGAAAGTATGTGTGGTGTTGGTGCTTTTGTAAAACTAACCTCAAAAAAAATGAATAAAATACCAATATGGTTTCCTTCATCTGTAGTAAATTTTCCAAAACAACTTTGTCCAATAGAATGGTTTTCTTCTTTTAAAAAAGAAATAGAGACAATGTTAAAATTGGTTAGAGCTGATACTGTATTTTCTGGTGAAGTTGTTTTAAACGAATTAAATTCTTGGCTAAGTAGTTCAAATATTCAACCTTCAATACAAGCAAAAGACATGCTTGTGTCCAAATTGGATGAAGCCGAAAAACTTTATGGTGGCGGTTCTTGGAGAGAAATCTATCCTAAAGTTGCAGAAATAGCCACAAAGAAATAATAAGCATAAATAATAGCATGTTCAACTCTAACCCAGGATTATATAATGCCAACGTATGACTTCATCAATGAAGAGACTGGTGAGATCTTTGAGATGCAGATGTCCATCGCTGAGAAGGAAAAGTATCTAAAGAAGAACAAGCATATCAAGCAGGCTGTGACGAAAATGTCTATCGGCGATTCAGTTCATCTTGGAATCACGAAGCCGCCAGCCGATTTCCAAAAAGGAGTTATTGGTCGCATGAAGGAAAAGATTCATGGAAACAAGATCAATTCCAAATTCGGTATTCCGAGAGAGTGGTGAGTGATTAGTCCCATTTCTCCCGTGTATAGAACAGTATTCAACACCAAAAGAGGATCTCGCGAAAATGCAGGATCCTCTTTGTCATTTCAGAGAGGCGTACATGTCAAAGAAAAAGAAGAGACTGCAAAACCAGCAACAGCAAAATCATTTCTCTCTACGAACAATCTCTCCACTAACACTCAATCAATCATCAACATTCAAGGCCTTTGAGCAGGGCAAGCACCTTCTTCTACACGGCGTCGCAGGCACAGGCAAGACATATATCTCTCTCTATCTTGCACTAAACGAGGTGCTAAACAAATCAAGATACAAACAAATAGTCATCATACGAAGTGTCGTTCCATCACGCGACATGGGATTTCTTCCAGGAACTGCAAAAGACAAAGCCAGAGTCTATGAAGATCCATACAAGATGATTTGCGATGATCTTTTCAGTCGTGGTGATGGATATGAGATTCTAAAGACCAAGAGACTTGTAGATTTCAATACGACATCATTCTTGCGCGGTGTTACATTCAATGATGCGATCATCATTGTTGACGAATGTCAGAACATGATAGGTCAGGAATTGGATACTGTGATGACTCGCGTTGGAAACAACTGTCGTATTGTTTTCTGTGGTGACTTTAGGCAAACTGATTTGGCCAAGCATGAGGAAAAGCGAGGACTCTTGACATTCATGAATATTCTTGATAAAATGTCTTGTTTTGAAAAGATTGAGTTCGGAAAGGAAGACATTGTTCGTTCCGCACTTGTCAAATCATACATTATTTCCAAACTGGAGTTAGGATACGTTTGATATGTTGATTTATGCTGCGCCTTTGATCATTTGGATGATCATGCAATTAATGAGGACAATCATGCTCACTTGGCCAAATGCATTCAATGCTTGGATGTGCGTCTTTACATATTTGGCAATTGGATTGATTTTCCTAAACTTCTTGTTTTCATTGGCACAGTAATGAAGAAGTTTCGTCATGCATTTGTGAATCTTCCGCAGTTGACGGAAGAATATATTGACGGAAGGAGACACTACAAGACTCCAGAAGGTAATGTGTATCCTTCCGTCACTACCATTCTCTCGCGTCTACCAAACGAAAGTTTGCGTGAGTGGCAAAAGAGAGTTGGTGAAGAAGAAGTAAATCGTGTTTCCAAAGTATCTGCTCGTCGTGGCACCAATCTTCATGAAATATGTGAGCGATATCTATTGAATGAAGAAAGACCGATGCGTGGACACATGCCGGATGTTCAAGGCATGTTTGTAGAATTGTGCAAGTATATTGATCGGATAGATGAGATTTATGCGATTGAAGCACAGTTGTATTGTGACACATATCAATTTGCCGGACGATGCGATGTCATTGGTACATTTGATGGGCATCCTGCAATCATGGACTTCAAGACTACGAAGTCTGAAGTTGATTCCAGCATGGATAAGGTCAAGAAGTATTTCATGCAGTTATCCGCATATTCTCTTGCGTTTGAGGAAAGAACTGGTCAGGAAATAAATCTTGGTGTGCTGTTGTTTGCATCCAATGAGACTGAACCTAGTTGCATTCAAGCGGACTTGACCAAGTACAAGATGGAATTTATTTCAGTTCTTGACAATCCCTAAATATTAGATTATACTATGGATATTGCTGTTGATGACGACGCAATAAGCAGGCTGGACCCGGCTTCAATGCCGGCATCTCCACCAGTAGATACAATGTGAGGGGCTAGTTGCATGGCACACGCGAACAGAGTGCAACCCATCACATAATAGTCGCGATAAAGGTGATGAGCATTGTATCTACTAATGGGGATGTAAGGGATCGACAGATGCGTAAAGGTTGTCGGAGGTAATCGGTAAGGAACGACCGTCAATTAGTCCAAACAATAGATGCAAACGATAATTACGCATCTGAGATGGCTCTAGCAGCCTGAACGGGGTTCGGTGGGGACCTGGCAACAGAATCCCACCACTTTCATAAATCGTAGAGGAGTAATCACGATGACTGAAGTATCTTGCTATGTTATGCGACCATTGTCTTTCGCAACTGATAACGAATGCACCTATAAGAATCTGCGTTCGGTCAATTTGAATCGTGCCAAGAAGCAGAAGAATGTCTATAAACTTTCTTATGGACAGTATGGCACGGAAAATTATGTTTGCTATCTAGCAACACGCGACTAATTACCATGAAGAAACTACTGGCAATAGGATTAGTCCTATTGGCTAGCACTCTTGCTTTGAGACAGTATCCATACGATACTGCGCCAAAAGCCTATGCTCAATTACCCGACACAGACAAGGTTTATGAGTATAGACACGAACTTCCAGATCTTAGCGAGTATAAGCTGGAAGAGCCTGAGATCAAGATGGTATATGTTGATCCGAAGGAAAGAGAGTGTTTGGCTAAGGCGATATATTGGGAGGCTCGCAATCAGTCCCTTGATGGAAAGATTGCGGTTGGCTTTGTCGTGATCAATCGTGTCAATGCTGGTCTATGGCATGACAGCGTTTGCAAGGTCGTGTTTCAAGGTTGCCAGTTCTCTTGGGTTTGCACAGCAAATGCAAAGAAGAATCCTGCAAATAACAAGAACTACGACGAGCAGATTGCGTGGGCTGAATCAATTGCCCTTGCAAACGAGTTACTTTCAGAGTATAATGAAATTCAAGACGTTACATATGGTGCGGTTTTCTTTCATGCTCACTATGTGAGACCAGATTGGTCAAAGTGGAAGAAGGTTGAACGTACTGTGCGTATTGATGATCATATCTTTTATCGTTTGAGGTCCATGTAATGCCCACTAAGGATGAAATGCTTTCCTTTGCCAAAAACATTGAAAGCATCGTGAAGGAAAAAGACCTAAACTACATTGATGCCATCACGCATTTTTGTGAGGTCAATTCATTGGAGATTGAGTCTGTGACAAATCTCATCAATCAATCGCTCAAGGCCAAGATTGCATATGATGCATCACAGCTCAATCTTCTTCCAAAGAGTAATACGCTTCCCGTATGAAAATTGTTGCTATAGAAGCATACAAGTTATTTCAGGCGATCAGACTTCACTTTGTTCGCAAGAGTTTCAACTACTTCAAGAGTGGTGGAAGCGTGAAAATAACCGAGAAAGCGTTTCTTGCCCGAAGGGACAAGTTTGCTTTCTATAGATTGGCCAAGATGTATGATCGTGATACATTCATTGATTTGTCATTGTCAAATGTATTGTATAGTGTATCATATTCAAAGAACAATCAACTTGTTTTGAGAACGAACAGTTCATTGTATTCGCTGGCTCTTCTTGAGCCAGAAGCAGAAGATATTTTGATTGAGTATCAAAAAAGATTTCAAGCATTGACATACAATTTCAAGCAGGACTTGAAAAAGATTTTAGATTGGGCGCATGATAATGAATGTACTGTGGATAGGATTCTTGATCCTGGTGATTCTTATCCTCCGCTCTTGACTATGGTGATGCAAGAGAATATTTCTTTGGAAACTCTTGTGATCATTAATGGTGTGATAAACTTTTTACCCATGTGGAATCGTCGCATCAAGGACGAAATCATATGGCCCGATTTTGCATTCAAATGCGAGAAGTATACTCCATTTGTTTTGCAGAGAATTGATTTGGAGAGCATGAAAAAGATCATCAAAAATGAACTTTGTTCTTGACTTCAATTCAACGCATGATATATAATAGTGATTATTATGAATCATGTGAACAAGCTGATATACAAAACATACAACGCATACGAAAGGAAATACAATGTCTACATTTGCAGCACTAAAGAAGTCCAGCGGTTCGATTGACAAGCTGGCACGCGAGTTAGAGAAACTCAACGCTCCCGCAACAAATTCTTCTGAAGATACACGTTTTTGGAAGCCAGAACTTGATAAGGCTGGTAACGGCTTTGCGACCATTCGCTTTCTTCCTGCGCCAGCAGTTGATGGTGATGATGCGCTTCCTTGGGTTCGTATCTTTGATCATGGCTTCCAGGGTCCTGGCGGCTGGTACATTGAGAATTCGTTGACGACTCTGGGTCAGAAAGATCCTGTGTCTGAGCATAACTCGGTTCTTTGGAATTCTGGTATTGAGGCTAACAAGGAGATTGCTCGCAAGCAGAAGCGTCGCTTGAAGTATATCGCCAACATTCTTGTCATTAGCGATACGAAGAATCCAGACAACGAGGGCAAGGTATTCTTGTTCAAGTTTGGCAAGAAGATCTTTGACAAGATCACCGAAGCAATGAATCCTCAGTTTGATGACGAGAAGGCAACCAATCCTTTTGATTTCTGGGCTGGTGCAAACTTCAAGTTGAAGGTTCGTAAGTTTGAAGGTTATCCAAATTACGATAAGTCCGAGTTTGAGAAGTCTTCAGCACTTTATGATGGTGATGATGCGAAACTTGAGAAACTTTGGAAGATGGAATATTCACTCAAGGAATTCCTTGATCCGAAGAACTTCAAGAGTTATGACGAACTCAAGACCAAGTTGAATCGTGTTCTTGGTCTTGATGGTGCAGCGCCTGCACCAAAGACAAAGGCTTCAGATGAAAAGTCATCTTCAAAGGAGACTCCGCCTTGGAGTGGAGATGATGACGACGATGATATGAAGTTGTTTGAGAAGTTGGCTCGGGAAGACTGAGTCAATATGGAAGAGGGGAGCAAAAACTCCCCTCTTTTTTATGACAGCGCACCAGCTGCTATCATGTTTTGCATTCTAACAAGAGAACTTTCTTCATTTCTAATACTTGCAACGGGTCCTTGTTGAGCACCAGCACCAATCGAAGGTGCATTATTTGTTGTGTTGTTTATTATTGTTGGTGCACCGCCGGCTTGAGTTTCGTCTCTTGCGCCCGCTAATTGTGCTTCCATCGCACCAAGAACTGGACCTGTCTGACGAGATTGCGGTACTGGTAGACCACTAGGTGGCATTTTATTAAGATCAAAATCCGGTGGTAAGTTCTGCATGTGTTGTGGTCTATATGGACCAGATCCTGTTGAAGGTTGAATCGATCCATCAGAAGATGTGTTTGGTTGTATTGGAACCATTTTTCCTGTATTCGGATCCATGACCGGAGAAACGGGTAATTGTGGTTGTGATGGTAAAGTTATTTTTCCAAAATTATTTGCAGGACCAACAAACGGTTGTGATTGTGCCTGTGCTTGTTGTAAGTTATTTGTTCTTTTATTTTTAGGAACTAATGGATCATATAATTCCGTTTCAAGACCTTCAAACTTTTTTGTATCGAGTTTTTTATTTGGATCTAATATTGCATCTGCCCTATCATTTGCTCTTTTTACTAATCCACCTAATACTTTTCCATCGGCTGTGTGCATCGAACCTCTAACAGTTTCAGCAAGATCGCCGTAGTCGCCTGTTGTTTGACCTTTTTTTAATCCTTCAACTATCTTTGGATTTTTATTGAATATTGCAGGTCCATTAAACCCTAGGTCTTTCATCACATCTTGTACATGTGGTGGTAGTTTGTCTAGATCAATTCCTTTATTTTTCAGAGTTTTTCTTGTCAAGTCATCGAGTTTTGATCTATCACTTTGATATAATTTTTCGGCATCTTCTTTCGTTATTCCCTTGTTTACATCCAACTCTGTTCCATCAGGTAATTTTATTTTACCTGTTCTTAGTTCTTCATCTGTTAATCTGTGTCCATATCCTATATGATCACTGCCTCTTCTTCCACCAACTCTATCTGCTCTATTTGTTGGTTCAACTGGTGGTGTGGGTTGAGATGGCTGTATTGGCTGAACGGGCTGTGGTGGAATTACTGCACTTCCGCCAGGCACGGCTGGTTGTATAGGAATTGTGGGTTGAGCGGATTTTGGCATTTCACGAACACCTAGTCCGCCAGATAGTTCTATTGGAACTTTTGTAAAGTTAGACTTATCAAGATAAGTTGCTCCAGTACTAGGATCGTGTTTCCAGCCCGGAGGTAGTTTTGATGGATCAATTTTTGATGTTTGATTTTCAATTATTCCAATATTCTTAGCAATTTCGGCTAGATCTTTTGCCGAATCTGATGACTTTGAGAACTTTACTGCTATTGTATTTTGAGATTCTAATTTTTCTCTTATTGCTTCTAGTTCTTGAACGGCAGGATTCATAAAATCATTTAAGCCTTCTACAAGATTCATTGCTGATGAATTTTGTGCCCCAGGAATCATTGCTGAAGTTGGTCTACCACCAGGAATAGCTGCACTCGCACCACCACCATGGCCTCCAGGAAGAAGTCTTCTCATTCCGCCAAAGAGTGTTTCTAATATTCCACCCCCGCCACCTTCTTCAACCGCTGTTTTTATTTCCTTTAGTGTCTTTGACATTTCTGTCAAGATACCTTTTATTTCACCCAATTGTCTATCTACATTTTTAACATGTGCATTTGTTGCATTTTGTCTAAATGCTTCAACTTCTCTAGAGGTTCCTGTTGGACTTGAACTTGATGTTTTTGTCTGTCTATCTGGATATAACGGCTCAAATTCAGAGCCAAAAAGTTTTGTGTATGCACTTCTAACTTTTCTTGTTATTGCATAGTCAATTTTAGCAGCGGTACTTCCTTCTGCGAAGGGGCTTTTACCCTGAAATGATACTCTGCGCGTGTTTGTATTGCGTCTTCTTGCCATCTATTTTTCCTGCTTTATTTGTCCTTGATCATTTACTTTTTTCTTGCTGCGTTTAAGTCTTTCAATCTTTGATTTTCATTTTCAATATACTGTATCAATAATACTGTGTATATGTCTCTTTCCCAAGGTATCATATTTTCAAGTTCTGTTAAACTATACTTATGATGCTGCATCATTGAAAAATTTGTTTGAAAATAGTTCGCTAGCGTTTCATGACCAAGGCTTATTCGAAAAAACTTGTTAGGCCCTCCAATGGTATCTTGTGATCAAAACCACATTTTTCACACTTATGTTCTATGATAGACTTTACATATGGAATTGTATTAAAAAAGTTTTGAATCTTATCAAAACTTGCTTTAGGAATACTTTCAACGTATTCTAGAATTTCTTCTTTTTTCATTTCTTTTAAGTAGTATATGTTATCTTTGTCAAAAATATAGTCAATGCTATTAATAATTGATTCCAAAGCATCTTCAACATTTCTTTTCTTATTACTTTTTAATCCTATTTCACCAAAACTTAATGTTGGATATTTCATTACAACACCTATATCCTTTGTAAAGAATATTGTTTTTTCATGATTTGGATTTTTTTCAACTGTAGCAGTTAGAATGTCGTGTTCAAATTCCATCAAATGACCACACTCTTCATCTTCAATCATATTTTTGCATTTAAAAGATAGTGAAACTTTTTCACTAATTGATCTTGCTCTTAGATGAATGAAAAAATACTCGATGTCAAATGTTGACATTTCATCTACTTTGAAATCTTTGTCGATAATACAATTAGAAACTATTTGTTTTACCGCATCTACGATATCCTTTTCTTTACCAGACTCTAGTGCTATTAGCAAAATTTTTTGTTCTTTGACTAAAAATGGTCTAAATTTTACTTTTTTACCAGAAGAAGGTATTTCAAAATCATAAGTTGGCAAATCAATTTTGGGTAATTTCATATTATAATCCTTTCATGAAATCAAAATCATGTTTTCATTGATTCGGTTGTTGTCCAGGAAGAGACGGATTAACCGGAAATCCTTCCAATTCCAGCAAACCCTGTTCTCTGGTTTGTGGTGGAAGAGTTTCAGCAGTTTCCGGAGTAATTGGAGGACCTTGTCTTTGTGCTTCAGATTTTCTAGGAACCTCTTGCTGTGTTGTTGCGTATAGTATGGGTTCTTCGGTTTTGCACTCGCACATGTTCGTGTATCTAAAATACTTATATGTGAACGTTACAGAAACTCTAGCAACTTCCTCACTACCCCAAGTCATTGAAACTGGACTAACTACAATAGGATATGCTTCTTCAAAATCCATCATATATGATGCTACGTCAGAGGTATCATAACAAATTATATTGATTGGTGCAACATAATCATTTCTATATCTAAAGTTATGATACACTTGATTTTGTGGAGTGCTAGATCTTGATGGATAAGAATTTATATAATTCATCCAATTTTCAAAAGTGACTTTTTCGTCCATTCCCGTAAAAGGCGGACTGGATATACTTCTTCCGCTTATTCCCAGTCCGTCATCTCTAACTTGTAATCTTCCTGATTTATTTGATGAACATAAAAAAGTTAAGGTGATTTCACTAAAAAAAGATTGTGTTGGATACTTTATTATTGGACCATATGTTCTATGATCAAACGTGTTAAATGATCTTCCGGGTAAATCTACAGATTCGCATCTTAGAGTTAGATCTGCTAATGTAGGACAGCACTTAGGTATGCTGGGAAAAAAAACCTTGAACCTACTTTGTCTTTGTAGACTATGATATTTGTTTATGCTTGAAATGAAAGTTTGTACTGATGAACTCATTGATATTTCTTTCTAGAATCTGAAAAGACTTTTTGTTTTCTTGCGCCTATAAAACTTTCAACTGGCAAGAATATTGCAATATCCCATTCATTTGCATTTATACGCAAGAATTGTGATCTTATGTGATGTGAAAGATATCTTTTCAAGCATGGACGAAATGCTTCTGTGCTAGATAAGCCCTTCAACATTTGATATGACGCGGCTATTCTTGTCTTATCATCATATTTGTCGTTTGTAGAAAATTCGCTCAAAGCATCAAGTAATTTTGCACGAGGAACTGGGGCCAAATAGTGTAGATTTAATCCCAAAAATCCATCCGAGTACGTTTCAATGGGTATTACAAGAGGAAATAAATCATAAAATGGTAAATTATCCTTTAGTTTGGGATTATATACAAAAAAGTACATTCCCCCTAAATCAAAGGTTGTTTGTTTGCGTTTCAAATCACGCATGAGCGTATTTGGTCTGAGACCGGTAAGATCTCTAACTTTATTTTTGATCCATTGTCTAGCCTTGTTTGAACTTACAGCTAGATTCTGTTTCTGTAATTCTTTTTGTAGTCTATCTATTAGTGCCATGAATATATTTATTTGATTCCTAGATCCTCTTCCGTAAGCACTTTGAACTGCCAATTCCGATCAAGACAGTATTCTTCAGCCGCTTTCCACTTTGCTTCGTTTACTCCCCATGTGACAACTTCGGATATGTATTTTTGAGTAATACGCGATCTTTTCTTTGGTGGTGCTGACTCTTTTTTGGGCTTTATTTCCCAAACCATCTCGCGAACTTTACCTTCTTTATCGCGTACTTTGACATAAAAATCTGGAAAATAACGATGTACTTTTCGATCCACTGGCGAGAAATAAGGTATCACGATTTCTTCAGAAGACCATTGCATCACGGACGGGTTTACGTCAAGAAAGACCATGACACGACGTTCCCAAAGACTACGATATATTATCCGTGTAGGGTCCCCGCGATATTTACTACTATTTGTTGGAATGAAACGGCCTTTGTACGACATGATAAATATATGGAAAGAGTATAGGATATTTAGATGGCAGAGCCCAATAGATTTAGTATAAGAGAAGATGATAGAGATATTGCAGGTGGTCATCAATCTCAAGGTGCTGGACCTCTAGCAACTCTTCCTGAAAACAAATTTAAGTTTTCGGCGTATAATTATCCGATTGATATGGAAAATCTATCTCATTGCATGTTGTTCAATATCAACGTTCATACAAAATCAAAGGATTTAGAAACAGGCCGTGAACAAGAACTCGGTGAAGTAGAGACTGCCGATGGGGCAAAAGGTCCAATAGTTAGAAGACAGGATAGATTAACAGCTCGTCAATTAGGATTGACAAGAAGATATAAGAGAGTAAAACGAGCAATTTCATTATATGTACCAGATAGTGTTGTATTTGATAATAGACAGCAATATGAGCAGGCAAGTCTTATTGATAAGTTAGGAATTAGTGGAACTCTTGCGGCTTCTGCAGCCTCAAAGATACAATCACAATCTGGAGATTTGGGACTTGGCGCTGCTGCTGCTGGAGGAACTGCAGCTGCGGTGTTGGGTTCAATTGCAGCAGGCGGAACAGCAATGACACTACTCGCTGGAGCGGCAATGTTAAATAGAATTGATAGAACTTTCGTTACGCCTGCGATAAAAACTGGTTTGCAGCTAATGGGTTATGCTATAAATCCTGTAATTGAAGTATTATATACAGCCCCTCAACTAAGAAAATTTAATTTTGATTTTGTTTTTGCGCCAAGAAGTCGTCAAGAAGCCGATATGGTTTGGCAAATAATTTACGAATTTAGAAGACATTCAGCACCAGAACTGCTTTTAAACGGAGTACTATTTCTTCCGCCTTCAGAATTTGAAATTACTTTTTTAAGAAAAACTACTGGTGGATTTGTTGAAAACACAAATATTCCTCGAATGACAACTTGTGTTTTAGAAGATGTGCAAGTTGATTATGCATCTTCGGGTTCATTTGTAACGTTTGAAGATGGTATGCCTGTGCAAATACGAATGAGACTAAGTTTTGTAGAACTCAATCTCATAACCAGAGAAGCAATAGACAAGGGTTACTAATGGCATATTTTGAAAATTTTCCCCTAACAGGATATGATCTTGTAGATTCAAGTTTTAAAAATGTCAAGATCGTTACGGACATATTTTTAAGAACGAGAATTCTTGAAAGTATTCAAAATCAAACTTTTATATTCTACAAATATACTGTTACAGATAACGATACGCCAGAATCCTTAGCATTCAATTATTATGACAATCCAAACCGTCATTGGATAATATTATTAGCAAACAATATAGTTGATCCATTTTACGATTGGCCTTTAAAATATGAAAATTTCGTGGATTATGTTGAGTCAAAATACGGTTCAATTTCAACCGCAAAAACGACAACACATCATTATGAAAAGATAATTACAAAAACAGATTCGGTTACAAGCACAGTGACTATAGACAAGTATAAATTAGATTATAATACATATGCTAATTTGGCATCAACAAATACTGAAACGGTAAATTTGAAAGATGGAAATGCAGTTACAATAGTAACTACAAAAAATGCTGTTTCATATTATGATTACGAAGAGGAAGCAAACGAGGCTAAAAGAAATATAAAGATATTAGATAAAATCTATGTTCCTCAATTAGAGGATGAATTGTTGAAGTTGCTTTCAAATAATGTTTGAAAACGATTATAGTTCAGAAAAAAGTTTTGTCTTAAAAAGTCTAAACATCATTAGTACAAATGGTGAGTTTATAAACATATATCCACAATTAATAGAATTATCTATGTTTGAAGACATATACAATTCTACAATTTCTGGACAAATATCATTGTCGGATTCTCAAGACTTTTTTGCAAGAATTCCGTTGTCGGGATTTGAATTTATTGCAATAACAGTAGGAAAACCGGGCTCTGAAAGAGAAGTTGTTTTTGACAAGATTTTTAGAATTTATAAAATGACTGGCGGTGAAATAAAATCAGCAACAACTTCAAATCAAATTTATGTGCTTCATTTCTGTTCCGAAGAAAACATCATATCTGCATCAAGACGCATTTCAAAGTCTTATAGGGGTAAAACAACGTCTGAAATAGTTAAAGACATTTTAATCAAAGAACTGGTCGTATCTCCGCAAAAAATACAAAATCAAAACATAGAGCCGACATTTGGTATTCATGATATCATTATTCCATATATGAATCCATTTGCTGCAATTGGTTGGCTTGCAGCAAGAACAGTATCAGCAAGTTCAAAAAGTTCTGGTGCAAATTTTATGTTTTATGAAAATACGCAAGGATATAATTTCAAATCTCTTGAAACACTATTTCAAAGATCATCAAAGGGAAAATATACATACAAGATCAAAAACGTTGACTATCCTGATGATACCTCAGTAAGTGAAATACGAGATGTAATAAAATACGAATTCATGAACAATTTTGACGTTCTATCTGGTATAACGTCTGGTATGTTTTCTAGTGTTCTACGAGGTGTCGATCTTGTTAAATTAAAAGTAAATGATACAGTAATGAATTATGAAAACTTCTTTAATAATTCTGTACATGTTGAAAATAAAAAGGCATTTTCATTTCAGAATGAGTATCAAGACAGATTGAAAAATAAAATATATGAAAACTATTACTCAGTTATGAGAATGTATCCAACAAATAGAGGACATGATACAGATCCAACAATATCTTCTAAGCAACCATCAATAAAGCAAAATTTGGTAGAGTCTTGGATGCTTCAAAGAATATCTCAAATTAATCAATTGAATTATTTTAAATTGAAAATGGTAGTTCCTGGAGACACATATCTAACTATTGGTGATATAATTGAGTTTGATCTACCACTTGTCTCTACAAAAGATCCTGGAAGTAAAAACATAAATCCATATTATAGCGGAAGATATTTGATTACAGCCATAAGACACATAATAGATGTTCATCGTTACGAAATGATAATTGAAGCAACAAGGGACTGTTTATCAGTATCATATCCTGAAGCACAAAATAGTGATCGAGGAATTGACATGATGAGGAAGCAATGATAAATCGTAATAATTTTATGGGTCTTGATGGTTTTGTGTGGTGGTTTGGTGTTGTTGAAAATCGTAAGGATCCTTTATCTTTAGGCAGATGTCAAGTTCGTATATTTGGCTGGCATACTGAAGACAAAAATAGAATACCAACTAGAGATTTACCTTGGGCCCATCCAATAGTTCCTTTAGGTTCTAATACGTCAAGTATGGTTGCTCCTAAAGAAGGTGAAATGATATTTGGTTTCTTCATGGATGGCGACGACGGACAATTTCCTGTTATGCTTGGCACTGTACCTGGTATTCCTGAAGGAACACCGAGAATAGATAAAGGATTTTCAGATCCAAGAGATTCGTCTGCTCTAAATCAAGCACCAAGAGTTGTTGCAAAGAGAACTTATAATCAAGATAGTAGCGGAGCCATAATTGAGGATGAATCACAAAAAAGATTTCCCAGTTTTGCAAATGAACCTAGCGTTAGTCGTCTTGCGAGAAATCAAGGAATAGACGACACGATTGTTGGTGTGAAGAAACAGACAGCTGTACAAAATATACTAACTGCTAGTGAAGGTTTTTGGTCTGAGCCGCAAACAAAATATGCAGCGCAATATCCATACAATCATGTATACGAGTCTGAATCGGGTCATGTTGTAGAATTGGACGATACGCCTGGTGCTGAAAGAGTGCATATTGCACATCGTACAGGAACTTTTGATGAAATGCATCCTGATGGCACTCGTGTGATGAAGGTAGTAAAAGACAAATATGAAATAGTATTGTCTGATAATAATGTAATTGTTTATGGCGATTGCAATATTACAATCAATGGTCGAGGATCAATATTTGTAAGAGGTGATGCCGACTTGAAAGTTGGCGGCAACATGAAAACATCAGTAAAAGGAACATATGAGGTTGTTTCTACTGGCAACATGAAGTTTGTATCACCTAGAATTGATTTCAATCCACCAGGAGATACGCCGACATATCAAGAACAGCAATATGATCCCAAGACAGCAGTTTTTGAAAAACGTCAAGTTCCGGGGGGATCCGGCTCTTTCAATTTTGCGGGCGTTGATCTACAAGTAAGTCCAAATTATTCAGCATCACCCGATTATGTGCCTAATGATGCACCAAAAGATACTTCACCAGAACAAGCAAACACAGAACCATCGCCTCCAGTAACTTGTGGAGATTTTTCCGATCCATTAACTGAGGCAGATTATGATAAAAATCTTAGTGCAAATTATAAATTAAGAAATCTAACTATAGGACCTGGAATTTTATTTCCATATAGAATCAATGCTCAAAGGGGTCGATCAAAAAGAACTGAGTCCTTTAGACTGTTTAGTGAATCTGAAATTGCTTGCAATCTTCAAGCGTTGGCTGAAAACTGTCTTGAACCACTTCGCAAACAATATCCAGGTATGCGTATCAATAGTGCATTTAGAATTGGTGAAGATCAGGCTCAGCATGGAATAGGAGAAGCTGCCGATGTCTCTTGGCCAAGTAAATCAAAAGCTGAACTTCTAGAAATTTGCAAATGGGCCTCTACAAATTTAAATTTCGATCAATTGATTTACGAGGTTCCTTCAAACTCTCCCAATGGATGGATGCATATTAGTTTTAATCGTAGAGGAAATTTGACAGGAACTGGTAGACCCAGATTATTGACATGGAGAGGTGGTGGTTATGAAACAGGACTTAACGCATAAGGAAAAAACATGGCAGAGAATGATTTTGGTTTTAGCGCAGTAGATGAAGAGGAGTATCTGAAGTCATTGACGATACCACCAACTCCTATTGCACCTGCTGCAACTGAAGATGTAAAGAAACTTGAAGAAAAATTAGATAATCTTTTGTCTAAAGTAGATGTTGATGAACATAAACGTCTTGTTGAACTTGAGATAAGAGATAGATTAAAAAAGGTAGAAGAAATGATTTTACCTTTGTTAAATAATTTGGCAAAAAACCCAGAAAAAATATACATCAAATGGCCAAATCGTAAAGAAATTATAGAAAAGCAAATAGAAAAATTCTTACAAATAACCAGAGAATAATATGCCGGCAGTAACATTACTATCAGATGTTTGTTCGGGACACGATTGCTATCCCTCAAGACAAAATGACACAGCCAGTCCTGATGTTTTCATAGAAGGTCGTGGCATTCATCGTCAAACTGATCATTGGGCCAGTCATTGTTGTCCTAATCAAGGTTGTCACGATAGCATTTTGGCTATAGGTTCGACTTCAGTTTTCATAAACGGTCTCGGCTGCGGGCGTGTTGGAGATTTGATTGAGTGTGGTTCCATAGTTTCTACAGGAGCCATAACTGTTTTTGCTGGCGGTTAATAAAATTGAAAGAGGATAATAATGACTGTAAATCCATCATCAACTTCACCAATCGCAATACCTGATCCATTTGCATATCCGGGAAATATTCCTGCAGGATCTATTGCGTCACCAACTCAAAAAAGTATTTTTGAAACTTTCGTCAATGAAGGTCGCGGTGGTATATTTCAAAACCCTCTTACTGATGCCATAGGTGGATTGGGTGATAATTTAACTCAATTATATGATATTGTCAATAGTAGTTCATGCCTATCTTCCGGAGAAAAAACGACAATAACAAATGCATTAGGAACAGGGGGTGTTGGTGGATTGTCTGAACAATTATCATTGTTTAGCACACATGTGCAAATACTTTCTGGTGTCATACCTCAAGGAACAAGTTCAACTCCCGGACTAGATAGAATTTTATCTGTTGGACGTTCACTTGGAAATCTATCTAATGCAATAGATGGAGTTTCGGACTGTTTTAGTTTACTTAATAGCATGACAGGACTATTTTCCGAAGAACTACTAAATGGATATACGGGTGAAATTGCAAACATGATTGCTCAGGTCAATAATTGCTTGGCCGATGCTATTGCGATTGCAGATAGATTGAATGAAATAACCAATATTTTACAGTCAATTATAAATTCGGATAGAAACTTCTTTCAAAATTCTTTGGATAGATTAATTCAATCTTCACTATCGTCTCTATTAGAAAGCATGTATGACAATCCTTGTGGAAAAGTTCTTCTAGAGAGAATCGGACAAGATAAACTACTTGGATTTCTTAGATAAATAAAATCATGGCAATAAATTCAGTTAGAACGTTTAGAGATCTTGACTTAAATTTCACAAAACATCCGGCAACAAAGGATGTGGCTACTCGCGTGGGCGATCAATCCGTCATCAGATCAATTAGAAACTTGTTATATCTGGGAAATTATGAAAAACCATTTCATCCAGAAATAGGAAGTTCTCTTCGCCAAATGTTGTTTGAAAATTTATCATCTTTGACCGCACAGCACATAAAGCAGGCAGTCAAAGATGTTATAAACAATTTTGAACCAAGAGCAAGATTGAGAGACGTTGTCGTTCAAGTTAAAGAAGATACGAATGCATATGAAGTTTCCATATCTTTTTATGTGATAAATCAAGCAACACCAATAGATATAACTGTATTTTTAGAAAGAGTAAGATAATATGGCTGGATCTAACACAGTTTTTAGAATTGCTGAACTTGATTTTGATACCATCAAGTTAAATCTTAGAAACTATTTGCGTAGTCAAAACCAGTTTACAGATTACGATTTTGAAGGTTCAGGTTTGAACATTCTACTAGATGTTCTCGCATATAACACCCATTATATGGCCTACTATCTAAACATGATTGGGAATGAAATGTTTTTAGATAGTGCAATACTAAGAAATTCTGTTGTTTCACACGCCAAACATTTGAACTACGTTCCTACGTCTCTTCGTGGTTCAGTTGCAAAAGTAGATGTTGTTGTTGAAGATACAAATCCAACCAGCGGCCTTTCTACAATTACTCTTCCAAAGTATTCACAATTTCAATCACAACAAATTAATGGTATAAATTATACTTTTGTAAACTTAGATGCGTATATAGCAAGTAAAAATGTAACTTCAAATACATATACATTTAGTAACGTATCAATTGTCCAGGGTGAAAAAATTTCATATAATGTTTCTGTTGATGTATCAAACTCGAAAAGAAGGTTTTTGATACCCGAGGCAAACATTGATACGTCAACTCTTATTGTTACAGTGCAAAATTCTTCAGCTGATCTAGTAAAGACAACTTATAGTCTGGCTGATGATGTTACTACTTTAGATTCAAACTCAAAAGTTTATTTTTTGGAAGAATCTAATGGAAATCAATATACGTTATATTTTGGAGATAACTATATTGGAAAAAACTTAGATGACGGGAATATTGTTCAACTGGTATATCTCTCAACAAGTGGAGAAGCATCAAATAAAGCCAACTCATTTACTTTGACAACACCAATCAATAGTTTTTCAAACGTTGTCGTGAATTCTATTTCTGCAGCAGCTGGTGGTGCCGAAAGAGACACGATTGATAGAATCAAGTTTTTAGCACCAAGATTTTATACTACTCAAAACCGAGCAATTACAAAAGACGATTACGGAACTCTTTTGTTGAAAGATTATCCAAATGTTGAAACAATATCCGTTTGGGGTGGTGAGGAAAATGATCCCGTTGTTTATGGTAAAATTTTCATATCCATGAAACCAAGAAGTGGATATGTCATCACCGACATTGAAAAAGACAGAATCATAAATCAATTGGTTTCAAATAGAAATGTAATTACAGTTACACCTGAAATAATAGATCCGGACTATCTGTATCTAAAATTAGAAATTACAGTAAATTATGATACAACAAAGACAACTTCAGATGAAACTACTTTGACAAACATTGTCAAAAATATTGTCAATTTGTACAACGATACCGATCTTGAAAAGTTCAATTCAACATATAGAACTTCAAAATTGCAAGGTCAAATAGCATCAGGCGATGTATCATTTTTGGGAAGCGATTTGAAGACTATTATTCAAAAAAGATTTGAGCCCACTTTAAATGTATCAAAAAATTATACTATTGATTTCAATGTACCCCTGAGTCGTGGACTTTACACCGAAAAACTATATTCTTATCCAACTTTTGCCATTCTAGATGGTCAGGGCATTTCAAGAAATGCACTCATAGAAGAAACACCATTATCATTTACTGGAGTTGAAAGTGTTGATATAACAAACTCTGGTTCTGGTTATACTGATAGTCCTATAGTTACTGTAACAGGTGATGGATCTGGTGCAACCGCAAAAGCAGTAGTTGTAAATGGAAAAATAACTTCAATCATGATTGAAAATCGCGGTTCAAATTATACAGCTGCTGTTATAACAATCACGGATTCAAGTGGGTCTGGTGCAACTGCAACCGCAGTTCTATCTGTCTCTATAGGAACATTAAGAAGTTATTACATAGCATCTACAACAGGCGAAAAAGTTATAATAAATGAAAACTTTGGCGACATAAATTATGAGACAGGCAGAATAAACATCTATAATTTTAGACCACTATCTATTGCGTCAAATCCAAATTATGCATCTGGTGTACTAACTTTGAACATGTATCCCCTACAATCAACAATACATCCTCTTAGAAATAGATTATTGTCAATAGATTCTGAAGATCCTACTGCCATTGAGGTTACAATGGAGATTGATACCTAATGGCAACAAATAACAAGATCTCTACGGTAGTTAGTAATCAATTACCCGATTTTATAAAATCGGATCATCCTACATTTATTGCATTTGTAAAAGCGTATTATGAGTATTTGGAACAATCAAATACAACTTTAGCATTTGGTAAAACAGTAGAACGCGCAAAAAATATTCCAAATTATTTTGATACCGACAAGATAACTGAAACTGGATTGAATGAATTCAATGATCATTTGTACAACGAATTTATATCAGTCATACCCAAGGAAGCATTAACAGATAAGTCTAAACTATTAAAGAATATTAAGGACTTCTATCGCGCAAAAGGAACAGAAAAAGCATACGATTTTTTCTTTAGACTCCTATACAATGAAACGCCTGAAATATATTATCCAAAAAATGATATATTGATTGCATCTTCTGGCAAATGGCTTGTTGAAAGATCAATAAGACTTGCCAATACCTATGTCAATGGAATTTTAGACGAATCCATCGCTAGTTTAAAAAAGTTTGAAAGCACTCTAATAAGAGGAAATGTTTCTACAGCAACAGCACAAGTTGAAAGGGTTTCCATATCATACGAAGCGGGAACACGAATAAACGAATTCTTCATTTCAAAAAAGAAGGGCGATTTTTCTGCGGATGAAGAAGTTTTTACAACAACAATTGATGGTGAGACATTATCAGCAAAAATAGTTAGCGGATTTATTTCTTCTGTAACATTGAAAAATGGCGGATCAGGTTATACTATCGGAACTTCAATACCTGTTGTTGGTGGTGGTGGATCTGATGGAACAGTAGTTGTTTCTGAAGTGTCATCTGGAAATATATCAAACGTTACAGTTGTCGTTGGTGGTGCTGGTTTTAGAGTTGGTGATTTTGTTTTGTTTTCTGGTGGCGGCGGCGTTGGTGCAAATGCAAATGTCGTTGAAGTCTTTGATGATAATTTCACGCACCCGAACACATACAATATAAATTCCGACGTTATCAATACATATAACTTGACTGCAATTGGTGCATATAGCAATTCATCTGGCGGAAATGCAAATACGTCAATGGCAAATACATTGACATTTTTTGCATATGCAAATACCGGTCCGGCAAGATCAATTGTCTTGATATCTGGAGGAAATAACTATACTTCACTTCCAACTGCGTCAATACAAGGAAATACACGAATAAAGAATCTAGGTATTATTGGTAAATTGACAATCAATAATGGCGGAACTGGATATTCAAATGGTGCACAGTTAATATTTACAAATATTCCTGGTGGATTTGGATATGGCGCTAACGGTAATGTAGTAACGAATGCAACGGGCACGATTGTAAATACAAACTTGACGCTTTTAGGTCCAGGTCATCTAATAGGTGGTGCTGGTTATGATATAAATTATCTACCGACAGTTTCTGTTTCTGGTTCTGGATCTGGGGCTAACATAGTTGTTTCTTCTCTTTTGGGATTTGGAGAAACTCTCGTATCTAATACAGGTTCAATTGGAGTTATTGAAGGACTTACAATTACTAATCGAGGTTCAGGATATGCAACTCCACCAACTCTTGATTTTACAGGAAGTGGTGATGGTCTTGCAAATGCAAATGCTTCAGTTGTTTCTGGTACATTCACTTACGCGGGTCGATTTAAGGACGATACGGGACTACTAAGCAGTTCAAATTATTTGGAAGATAGAGATTATTATCAAAACTTTAGTTATGTGATAAGAATTCGAAAAGCATTACAAGAATACAAGCAGCACGTTTTGAATTTCATTCATCCTGCAGGATTGAAGTTCTTTGGTGAATTTTTATACGAATCAGAACCAGTTGTTAATAATGTTGTTGTCATTGAGGATTCAAATACAAGAACATATATTCCATATGTTGCAAACTCGATTGATTTCAATGGTTCAAATTCTGTAATCTACAAGACATCATCTTTGGGCAATACAACAAATGGCTCAACGGGAACAATTAGTTTCTGGTTTAGACCCAATAGTCTTGCCAACGATCAAACGATTCTATCGCTATCAAATACATCAAATTCAATGTATTCGCCAAGAGTTTCTGTATCTCTTGCAAAGAGAGCAAATTCTCTAGTTGGTAGAATTTCAGGATTGACTGTTGTTTATGGTGGTGCAGGATTCACAGTAGATGACAATGTGATCTTTACAGGAACTGGAACAAACGCAAATGCAACGATAGTTACTGTTCTTAGTGACGGGAGTTTTCATCCAAATACATATAATATCAATTCTGATGTTATCAATACATACAATGCAACTGTTATTGGTGCATATAGCAATGGTGCAAGCGGAAATGCAAACACAGCACTTCTACCAACATTGACATTTTTTGCATTATCTGGTCTAGGTCCAATTTCAGCCGTTTCCCTAAACGCTCAAGGAAATGGTTATAATGTTTTGACAACGACGGTTAATGCTACAGGAAATACTTATCTAAGAAATCTTGGTATAATTGGTAGATTGAAGATCAATTCTACAGGTACAGGATATTCAAATGGTAATATTATCACATTTACCAATATTATTGGTGGTTATGGATTTGGTGCAAATGCAACTGTCACAGTAAATGCAACAGGTGCAATTATAGCAACTACGATGACTCCATACTCAAGTGATTCGGGTCATCTAGTTGGTGGTTTTGGATATAGTACAGATGCATTACCTATCGTTGCTGTATCTGGTTCTGGTTCAGGTGCAAATCTAACGATTGGTGCATTGATAGGAGATGGTGATATCATATCACCAGATACTTTTGCAAATACATCCAATAATGATGGTGATATTATCAAGATTGTTGCTAGAGATTCGACAAATACAAAGTTGCTTGAATTGACAACAAACACTTCAACCTTGATATTCAAGAATTCTTGGAATCACATAGTTGCAACTTGGGATCTATCTTCAAATTCAAATTGTCATGTATACTTGAATGATATCAATTCAACGAGACTCGACACAATCAATTTCGGTGTAATTGACTATACGGGCGGAAGTAACGTTTCAATTGGTGCTGAAGTAGACTTGAGTCGTGCGTATGATGGTTGCTTGTCCGAAGTTTGGTTTTCAAATTCACATGTCAATGTTTCAAATGCTACGATAAGAAACTTCTTTATTGGAGCAAATGGTGATCTATTACCAAGTAATATGCTGCAGTCAAATGGATACATGGGTAGAGTGAGTGTAGAGGTCACTCCATCAATCTATCTAAGAAGCAATGCACTTTATGCAAATATCAATAGCGGAATTGCAAATAACTTCACGTTTGCAAATAATATCACGGATTGCTCAAACTCCTCAAGTACTCCAGCATAAATATGAGTTACAATAGAGTTTTTTAATGACAGCCATAACAACAAGAAATTTAAGAATCAATTCAGCCGAGCAACTTCTAGAATCGGTCTCAGAACCTGCCGCAACGTATTTGTACGTTGCTTATGGCAAAAATACACCTTGGGCAAATGATTCTCTTCCCAATACAGCCGTAGATACGACAAGCGACAGAGACGATGTCTGGAGAAACATTATTGGCGGAAAACGAGTTACAGGTAACGATATTACTCTTGCAATAAAAAGAGTTAATTGGACAACAAATACAGTATATCAAGCGTATGATGACACTTCAAGCACGCTTTATGATGCCAACACTCAATTTTATGTAATGACAGATGACTATAACATCTACAAGTGTCTATACAATAATAATTCAGCAAACTCTACAGTAAAACCAACATATGTTCAAGCAAGTTTCTCAAGCACAGAAGCTGATGGATATATTTGGAAATACATGTACACCCTCAATACCAGAGATAGACAAAAATTTCTGACAAATGATTGGATGCCGGTTCGTACATTGACAATTGATGATGCATCACAACAGTATGCTGTCGAACAAGCTGCCGTTGATGGTGCAATAGATGTTATTCTTGTCACAAATGGCGGATCAAATTATACAAACACATCAAATGTTACGGTAACAATTTCTGGTGACGGTAGTGATGCGACAGCAGTTGCATATGTAAATACGATTAGTAACACGATTGCTAATGTCGTTGTAACTACAAGAGGAACAGGATACACAACCGCAAATGTTACTGTGTCTGGTGGCGGTGGATCAAATGCGTCACTTCGTGCTATAATTGGACCTCAAGGTGGACACGGAAAAGATCCTGTTTATGAATTGGGTGGCTCAAACATTCTTATGAGCGTTAGAATTGATGGTGATGAAGATGGAGCATTGATTGCAAACAACGATTATAGACAAGTTAGTATAATCAAGGATCCATTGATATACAATTCATCAAATGCATTTACAAATACTGTATTTTCACAAACATTGACTTTGTCAATTGCCGGTTCTGGTCCTGATTATGTTTCAGACGAATATGTTTATCAGGGTGCGTCTCTCGATTCTGCAACGTTTAGTGCCCGAGTTCTTTCTTGGAATACTTCAACAAACATAATGAAGGTTACAGAATATACGGGAACACCAACAACAACCACATTGAATGGGCAAGTTTCTGGCGGAAATCGTTTCATAACTTCCATTTCAAATCCAAACTTAAAAAATCGTTCTGGACAAGTCATATACATAGACAATATAACACCAGTAACAAGAGTTGATGATCAAGCAGAAATAATGAAGATAGTCATAAAATACTAAGGAAGTCAGATGACAGATAAGATTGTTCCATCAGAAACCGTATCAACACCATACTATAATGATTATGACGAAACAAAAGATTTCTATAGTGTTTTATTTCGTCCAGGATTTGCGGTTCAGGCTCGTGAACTAACACAGCTTCAAACAATTCTACAAAAGCAAGTACAGCGCTTTGGTGATCACGTTTTCAAGAATGGTAGCATTGTAACTGGCGCACAAATTTCAACATCGTTCGCTACTGCTTTAAATCTATCATCTCAATATTCTGGCTCTGACATTACTGTCACAAACTTTGATCGCAAATATGTAAACAATACGACAAATACGACTTCAACAATTGCATCCGCATTCGTTCTTAAGACTGAATCTGGCACAACTCCAGTTTTGATGGTCAAGTATATTACCGGCGATGAGTTTGCAAATGATACGATCAATGCAGCTAACTCTAGTGATTTTGCTGTAGTTTCTGGTCCCCAGGGAACAGGTTCAGTTGCAAGTATTTCAGAAGGCGTGATGTTTGTTGATGGTTATTTTGCTAGAGTTGCTGATCAAACAATCATTTTGGAAAAATATTCAAAAACACCATCTTATAGAGTTGGTCTAGAATTAAACAAGACTATCGTTTCTCCAACTTCAGACACATCTCTTCTTGATCCTGCACTGGAAGCATCGAATTATCAAGCGCCGGGTGCGACAAGATACAAGTTGGAACTCGTTCTTGCAAAAAGAACACTAACAAGTACTGACGATAGTCAATTCATTGAACTTCTTCGTGTTGAAAATGGTGTGATAAAAAACATCATCAAATATCCTATCTATTCAGAATTAGAAAAAACATTGGCAAGAAGAACCAATGACGAGTCAGGTAGTTACACTGTACGTCCATTCAATATTCGTCTAAGAGATCATGCGAATACGACACCAAATGCTGAATTGTTCACTGTTAGCCTAAGTCCAGGAAAAGCATATGTTCAAGGATTTGAGTATGAATTAGTATCTCAACTAGACTTGACAAATGAACGTTCTCGCACGACATCAAACGTAAATAATTATCCACTATCATTGAACTATGGTAATTATGTAATTTGTACAAATGCAAATTCAACAGGTGGAGCAACAGCAACTGGATTCTTCAAGATTGATGATTCCGGTATTGGTCCACAACTTGTAGACCTGCATTCAGTAATTCGTAGTTCAATTAACACCAATAATTCTACTGTATATGCTGCAACAAAAATAGGTACGGCAAGAGTTGTGAGCGTTGACTATGATAGTGCATCAAATACTCAAAATTCACAAACATATAATTACAGAGTTTATTTGAATGATTTTACATTTTCAAATGTAACGGGAACCATATTTGCAAATACATCAAATGATAGGATTGTTCTTGCAAATATTGCTAATTTAGCAGCTGCACAAACTGTCTCAGCAGTTGCAAATGCATATACTGGTGCAATAATAAGAATTGCAAACGGGTCTCTGTCTGGATTAACAAGAACAATCGTGAACTATGACGGTTCAACAAGAACCGCAATCCTAGATTCTAATTTGTCAATGACATCAGTTTCCGCAAATGTAGATCGTTGGTCGATTGATTTCTCGGCTAAAGATGTTGAAGCATTTGCAAACATCGTCGCCGGAACAACGACAACACCAGTTTCCATTGGTGGTTCGATGGATGTGTCTGCATCAAGTAGAGTTACAAATCCATTGACCGCAAATACATCGGGTTCGACGCAGATTACTGACCCAAGATTTAGCAAATATTTGTTTGAACTGCCGCAAAATTATATTGCAACTGGTATAAGCGATCAGACATACGACTATTTCAAAGTACTTCAAACTGCAGTTCCTTTCACTTCAGGCGTAACTAGCGCAATTAGTGCTGGCGCAGGAGAGGTCTTCCTTTCAAATGGAACTCAGTCGTCAACCCAAACTCTAGAAAATTTCATTGTCATAATTCGTGACAATCAAGGATCCACAATTGGAGCAAATGGTTCAATTCTTCCATTTACGCCAACTGGCGCTTCAATCGTAGTCAACAACGGCGGAACACCAACTGCAACATTTACCGCATATCGTGCAAATACGTTTACTGCAGATATTCTTGCAAAGGTTACGATCAATTCTGGCACGAAGATAAACGAAAAGTTAAAAACGTTCATTTCCTCAAACTCTACTCATATTCTGACACAAGGTGGAACTGCAAATGCTACATTTGCAAACGTGTCTGTTTATTCAGCAGTGGGTCAGGTTCACTTGTCAAATCCTAATAAGACACCGGGTCTAAAGGATAGTCTATATACTTCAGACGTATATCAAATTGACAAGATTTATGATATTGGAACTGCAGCGTTTACTTCAGGAACCGCATTATCCGCATACACAGATATCACAGCAAGATATTCTATTGATACCGGTCAGAGAGACGATCATTATGATCACGGCGGTATCACATTCTTACCAGGATATTCTCCACCTACAGGTAATGTCGTGGTGTGCTTTAGTTACTTCAAGCACGAATCAGGTAGTAGCGATGGATTGGGCTATTTCTCGGTCGATTCATATCCATTCTATGCAAATATACCACAGTATATAAGTGCATCTTCTGGCGAAACACACGATTTAAGAGATTGTATCGACTTTAGACCAAGAAGACAAGACAATTCAAATACATCGCCCGGTTATACTCTTCAAAACTTTAGAATTGGATTACCAAATCAGGAATTCTCTGCCGATTATCAGTACTATTTGGCAAGAAGAGATAAAGTTGTTCTTACAAAAGATAGAGTATTTCAAGTTATAAAGGGTGTTCCATCTCTAAATCCAGTCTCACCACGAGAGCCTGAAGGATCAATGGTTCTTTATAACTTGACCGTGCCTCCGTATACAGCAAGTCCTGCAAACGTAATCATAAAGTTTGTAGAAAACAAGCGTTACACCATGCGAGATATTGGCGCGATTGAAAAGCGTGTTGAAAATCTAGAGTATTATACAGCATTGAATCTTCTAGAAAAAGATACCGAAGTCATGTCGATCAAAGATGTCAACGGTCTTGATCGCACAAAGAATGGTATTCTTGTTGATTCATTCAAGGGACACTCAATAGGTGATGTAAGAAATCTTGATTATAAGTGTTCTATTGACTTTAGAACAGAAGAATTAAGACCACAAACAAATACAAACGCACATTTCTTGGATTATGATTTTTCAACAAGCACCGCAGTTGTTTATAACTCGGGTCTTGTCACTCTTCCATTTACGGAAGAGATCATGATAACTCAAAATGTAGCATCGCAAACAGTAACTGTTCAGCCATACTTGTTTGCAAGATTTGTCGGATCTGTATACATGATTCCTGAGTCTGATTGGTACTTTGAAAAGTACGAATTGCCAGATGTCAATATAAATTACTCGGGTGAAAATGATGGATACTCAAGTCTACAATCTGCTCTCACAGGTGCAGTATCTACGTTTGATACTGAGTTTGGTCATTGGGAAACAAGATCAACCGGTGCAGAAATTGTTACATCCGAAGTAAACGAGCAAGGCAGAAACGGTCTTCAAATTTGGGAAAACGGAGTAAATAGAACAACAACAGTTGGTGGATTCCAAAATGGATTCCTTAGACGTTCATCATTTGATCAAATATCTCAAGTTGTCAATGACCGCGTCGTTAATCTTGGCGTAACACCAATCATGCGTCAAATTGACATTGACTTTGTCGGAATGTCATTGAAGCCTAGAAAAGTCGTTTATTATTACTTTGACGATGTCAACGTTACGGGTTATGTGCAAAGGGCAAACGAACTTGTATTTTCTGGTAATAATTTCTTTGATATTGTGAATAGTGAAAAAATTACGTCTGGTGCAAATGCTGCAAACGTGATTCTATCACGAACATTATCTTCAACAAACGTTGCTTATATCACCGATGTCGTAGGAAATGTTCTTGTAGGTCAAACATGGACAGGTGCAAGATCTGCAAATACCGCGACTGTTGTGTCGTATAGACATTATTCAGGAACAGCAAGAAGTGCAAATTCAACTGCAATAAATCTATCGTTTGATGCGGCAAATACTGATAGTTTTTATGTCGGAAATACAATGTATTTTGTTGATGGTCTTGGTGTTGGCGAGTCTTATAGAATCGACTCATATGTCGGCTCAACAAGAACCGCTTCAAACACAGCAGGATTTACAACTATACCAGGATCAAATACAAGATATTCGATTGGTAACTCAAAGACAAATGAATTTGGTCAAATTGCAGGTACATTTGTAGTGCCTAAGAATTCAACGATCAAGTTTAGAACTGGCGAAAGAAAGTTCAAGATCATTGACGTTGCAAATGGAGTTTCTGCAAATTCAACGACCGTCGGTGAAGGCCGATTCATAGCACAGGGTCTACTCGGCGTTTCAATTGGAGTTACAGCAACCAGAGTACCATCACCAACTTATTATCCAAGCGGTTCATATTATTACGATTCTGACGCCATGGGAGCATCATCTGGACATGGTGGTTTGGGTGATCCTGGTACTATGGGTGGTGGTGGCGGATCATTTGGTCCAGATGGAAACGACGGCTCCGGCGACGGCGCCGCCGGAGGTGGAATTGGAAATTAATAAAGATATTTACAAATTAGATTGAACAGGAAAAATAAAAAATGCCAGCATTAGTAGCACAAACATTTTCTATAGACGCATTTCTCTATCGTGAAGGCGTGTTTCTATCTAGTGTCGATCTATTTTTTGTCAATAAGGATTCCTCAGGCATTCTTCCCATCGAAGTTCAATTACGACCAACAAGAAATGGATTTCCTCTTTCTAGTTACGCAATTCCAAATTCGCGTGTTTCGATTGATGCAATTCGTGTAAATACATCTGATTTGCCTGATACGACAGATCCTGATACAGCAACAACATTTAAATTTCCTGCTCCAGTTTATCTTGAGCCAGGGGGTGAATATGCACTTGTAGTCTATTCTGATAGTCCTGAGTATGTTCTTCACTCCGCTAAAATTGGCACACCAATTCTTGGAACAGATAGACTTGTCTCTAAACAGCCAGCATCAGGTGTGTTATTCAAGCCGCAAAATGCTTCACAATGGGTTCCTTTTGCAGATGAAGACTTGATGTATGTTCTTCGTAAATGCGTATTTACGACAGGTAGTACTGGAACTGCAATCTTCAATGTTCGTGCACCATCTTCAAATGTTGAAATGGATGCAATGTATGTTAGAACCGATCAAGTAAAATTTGCAACTTCTAGTGTTGATTACGCATATAAAGCAACATTGAAATCAACAGGAACTCTTGATTCTTCTTACACATCCTTTCTAACAAACAAAGACTATGAGTTCATTGATGGTTTTGGTCGCAGAAGAATTGATGTAAATAGATCAGATCAGTTTGTTCTCAAGTCTGAAATGTCAACATTAAATGAAGACGTTTCTCCATATGTTGACGTACAGAGAGCGGGTTTGTTTACGATTGAAAACATCATCAACAATGCAAATCTATCAAATGCAGTTGTAGTCGTTACCGACGGTGGCGCAGGTCATAATCTATCAAATAGCATGACTGTAACAATCTCTGGTGGGAATGGAAGCGGAGCGACAGCAGTTGCAAACGTCACACCTTCCGGAACAATTGATAGGATCTATATTACCAGCTTTGGTTCAGGATATACAGAAACACCAACAATCACAATAGAAAATGCATTTGCAACAAGAAATGCATCTGCCATCATCTTGGGTGAGACCAGAAGTTCTGGTGGTAATTATCTTGCTCGCTATATTAGCCGTCGTGTTACCTTAAATGACGGTTTTGAATCAAGTGATCTTCGAGTATTCTTGACTGCATACAAGCCTCCAGCTACAGGTATTGAGGTATATTACAAGATACTAAATGCCGATGATTCGGATGATTTTGATACGAAACCATATACAAGAATGTTACAATACACACCATCTGGAGTAACATCCACAAACTACAATGATTATATTGAATATGAATATCGTCCATCGTTGAACACGGATTCAATTCTTTATACAAGTGGAACTACAACGTATGATACCTTCAAATATTTTGCGATAAAAATCGTGCTAAGTAGTTCGGATACAACACTTGTGCCTAAAGTTCGTGACATGAGAGCAATTGCTCTACCAGCAGGATGATATGACAAAAGTCAAAATTACAGATACTCAATATGTCCGCGATATTCATTCAAAAGCCATTTTGAATACAAATAAGGCGCAACTTGATGAATACAAGGTAAAGAAGAACATGATGGCCAAAGTCAATGAAATAAATACATTAAAGCAAGAAGTTTCTGAAATCAAGGATACCATGAACAAGATACTAGCATTGTTGTCGGAGAACAAATAATGGCAGTCAGTAATGTTGCATTGACAAATACTTTTGATCAATGGAGATTGGTTACCAATCAACTTGCTGTCATTGCAAATGACATCCTCGATGATGGTCGTCAAACATATCGCAACTTGATTGCAAATGTTGCAACGTCAAATACCGTTGTTTCAAACGTCGTTACAATTTCGGCGATGAATGTTGAACCAACAATTATCGCAGCCTTTGCAAAGGCTAATGCCGCAAACGTTGCATTTGATGTTGCTAATGCTGGATTTAACAAAGCAAATACTGCTGCATCAATAGGTTCTGCGGCTTTTGACAAGGCAAACACTGCTAATGTTGTTGGATCTGGTGCATTTGACAAGGCAAATAGTGCGAATGTTGTAGCAGTCTCCGCGTTCAATGCAGCAAATACAGGTACACCTGCGGGCGTCATAATGCCTTATGCGGGATCATCTGAACCATCTGGTTGGTTGTTCTGTTCCGGTAATGCTGTTTCCAGAACAACATATTCTGGACTATTTTCTGCAATTGGAACAACATATGGTCCAGGAGATAATTCAACGACATTCAATCTACCCGATCTTCGTGGTCGTGTAATTGCTGGTCGAGACGACATGGGCGGCACTGCAGCATTGCGTGTTACTGATTCTGGCTCAAATGCAAATAGTGGCATTGCTGGAACTACGCTTGGTGCAAATGGCGGTACACAGACACACATACTAACAACAGCTCAGCTGCCTACGTTTAACATGAGAAGCACTACAGCCACAAGTTCTCCTGCACATGGTGATTTTGCACCATTCCCTGTTGCTGATGATGTAAATGTCACAGTCGGTGAAAATTATCCACACTTGAATATGCAGCCAACAATAATTCTCAATTACATAATTAAAACATAACGGAAATTTAAATGTCAAATAGCACTCAATTTGAAGCCGAAAAACACAAAAAATTTGCTCTTTTAGTTAGTGAATTTACTTTTGGGTTTTCACACAAAGATTTTTTGTGTGATGGTGTAACATATTGTTTTAGTCTACACGAATTTGCACATCTACTTATAGGCTATATCGGTGGTGTTCAAACATTTCCTGTTAGAACACATGACGGAACATTGCTGACATTAAATAGACAGCAGCTTGAAAAACTATTTGGTGCAGCATACATGAACGTACTAAAGCAGAGAGATATTGAATTTGCAGCAAATTATAAAAAATGGATTGATTGCGAGACAATTGAAGATCTGAATAATTTGAATCCAAAAGAAGGATGGAGTTATAGATCAGTCGCACTTGAAGCCTATGAGAATGCTAAAAAATAACGGAGTCGATTTAGATGGCCATCAGTAATGTATCACTAACGAATACGTTTGACGAATGGAGAGTGACTACAAATCAGCTTATCGTTGTAACTAACGATTTGCTTGGTGATGGCTTAACAACATATCGTAGTGTTACTGCAAATGTCGTTACTGCAAATACATTATTTTTTGGTTCATTGAATGTAGTTACACTTTTAGCATCAACATTTGATCGTGCAAATGCAGCTAATCTTGTGGCAAATGTTGCATTTGATACAGCAAATGCAGCTTTTGCAAAAGCAAACATAGCAAATAACAATGCTAGCAATACGGTCTTAAAAACTGGCGACACGATGACAGGAACACTCGTTGTTCCTACAATAAATGTTAGTCAAAATTTAAGAGTTACTGGCGGAACAGTAGATATAACAGCTGCAAATATTCTATCACAAACGCTGACTGACGCAAACACAATTTCTTGGGACGCTTCTCTCGGTCAGATTGCTACAGTAACACTTGGTGGCAATAGAACTCTTGCAAATGCAACTAATCTGAGAGTTGGTACATATGTTCTGCACGTTATTCAAGATGGAACTGGTGGTAGAACATTGACATTCTCAAATCAATATAGATTTACAGGAAACGTTTCTCCACCATTAACAGCGAATGCAAATTCGAGAGATATGTTTTCATTTGTATCCGATGGCACTAGATTATATGGCGCTCTAATACCTGATGTCGGATAATTTCTAGCATGTTTACAACAATAGTCACACGACCAAATCAAGTAATAAGAATTTCAAGCATTGCAAATAATGTGAATTTGCGTGCAAGTGCAAACACACCAACATATCCTGTAAATCTATTTTGTTTTGTTGATGCAAATGTATCAAGTAATGTTTTTAATGGTCCTGCGCTAAGACTTGGAACAGGATGGGCCAACTCGACATATTTCTTCATAAGAAATACCGCAAACATTGTTGGTAATGTAGGCAACACGGGAGTTAGTGGGACAGGTGGTGCTGGTGGAAGAGGTTCCGGTTATAATGGTTCTCCTGTTGATGGACAATCGGGTTCAGCTGGAGGAACAGGATTGGCTGGTGCAAATGGTTCTCCGGGATTTCAAGCAGAAACAGGCAATCAAGTTCTAAAAATATATTTTAATAATTTAGGAATAGTTAGAGGCGGCACTGGTGGTCCAGGTGGTTTTGGCGGTGGCGGCGGTGGCGGCGGTGGATCAACTGGTTATCTATTGGTTCCTAGCAAGGGCGTCCCGTACTATAATTATTATGGTGGTGGTGGCGGTGGCGGCGGTGCAGGTGTTTCTGGAGGAACTGGTGGTGCTGGTGGCGTATCATTGTACGTTCCTTCAGGCTCCGCGGGATCAAACGGAACGGCATCACTAGGTGGAGCTGGTGGTGCAGCATCACCTGGCGGCAGTCCGCCCGGCGGCGCTGGGGGTCCTGGCGGAAACACGGCACAAGCAGGATTTGGTGGCGCAAATGGAGGCGGTTATGCATTCAATGCAACTCTTGGAGCAAAACCGGGAGGCACTGCTGGTGCTACAGGAAATATAGGAAACACAGGCTTTGCTATTGCAGGAAATAATTTAATTACGTTTATTGCTATTGGAACTCTAAGCGGCAACACAAGCAATTAATTATATAAACTTTGGTCCAACGACCCATATGACAATTGATTTTCTAATTCCTCGTGTCACGGGATTTACTCTATGAATGAGATATGAGGGGAAAAATATGATTCTCCCTCTTTTCATGATTACTTTTTCTGGTTCATTTTGATTTCCAACATTTATTTCAAATTCACCACCCTCAAAGTCTTTTTCTGGATCTGATAGACACATAACAACTGATAGTTTTCTCGTCGTATTTGGAGTGCTTTGACCATGCAATATGTCCATATGCCAGTCATATTTTCCATCCTCGGAAGCGTGATATTCGGTATATTGAATATCACGATATCCGTTTAAATTATAGTTATAGTAGTTTTCATTTATCGTTGTTATGATTGAATTGAATTTATCAAATATCCAACTTGTGTTTTCATCTTTTGTATAAAAGTGAACTTTTGATTTTCTTATTTTTTCAAGTTCTTGCTCATCTTGGGTTCCAACAACTGTCGCTTTTTGCAATTCGTTCGAAGAACATATTTCTTCGATTTTTTTTAGTTCATCATCATTAAATCCATTATCCCAATAAGCCCATGAATATGTTACATTTGATCTTTCTTCAGGATTGTTGGATAATACTTTGTACATGAAGTTCTCCACATGACAATTTTTTCATATAAATATATAGTATATGTACTAGAACACGAGGAAAAAGATGGAAGTCAAGTATCGAATAATTGATGTTGATCCCAATCAGCACTCTATCATCGTTAGATATTATACAAATGTATTGACAGAAGATAGTTTGGCCATTTCGTTCAATACCGACGGATCAATTGCAAGAAGAGCAGATGGCTCTCCGCAAAGATGTCAAACAGACTATCACATCAATATATGGAAAACAGAAACACCGCCAACGGAAGAAGAAATACAAAAGATTGCGAATGATTCCGCTCCATATGACTGGTTCAAGTTGAAACACGACATTTTGGATCCAAACATAGATACATCTCTATCAAATGTTTCGTCTCTTGTTGGTAAAGAATTTGCAGCAATAAAACCTGTTATTGCTATCGTTGAAGAAAAAACAACAGAAGAAAACATTGAAAACGAGATTCAAAAAATAATCGATTCACTAACAGCAAATACATCAAATACCTAATTAGTTTTTTTCGTCATGAACAAGAAGTTGGGCTTTTATACTATAGGCACAAGTGTGTTTGAATCCAAGATACAAGCATGTGTTTTGGCAAATAAAGTCTTGAAAGAAATGAATCAAAGTATTCATCCTTTGAGATTGCTACAGTGGAATTTCAATGATGAAGTATTTGAAGCATATGACTGGACAAAAGAGCCAGAAAAAACTCTTGACGAATTATACAATGCAAGGGCGCGAGACATTCGTGAAAAATATGATCATGTGATTGTTAGTTATAGTGGAGGTGCTGATAGTCATAACATGCTTATGGCTTTTCTAAGACAAGATCTATTTGTCGATGAAATCATAGTCACGCACATGAATAAGGCCATGAATGATTATGCTATAATTGATCCATCCGAAAAATCAGCAAGGTATGCATATTCATCTGAATATGCTCTTCAAACGATTCCAAGATTAAAAGAAATATCAAATCTTTCTCCACAAACAAAGATAAGAATATTTGATGTAAGCGATTCTGTGTTCAACGCATTTGCAAGACATAATGATGAAAGTTGGATCTTTCAAGTCAGGGAAGAATTGAATCCTATAGATGCATCGCGATACAATTATCTTCAATTTCCAGAATTCAAGAAGCAGCTTGATCACGACAAGAAAACAGCAATAATTCTTGGTGTTGATAAACCAAAGATTCGCATATTTGAAGACACAAAAAAAGTTTGTATGTATTTTAGCGATAGAATGGCAAACATAACACCAATAGGTGAATATGCTAAAGATTATACAAACACGACAATTGAATATTTTTATTGGTCACCTGATGCATGTGACATGATATGCAAACAAGCACATGTCATCATGAATTGGTTGAGAATAAACACGAAGTTTCAACCTTTTTTTTACAAGATGCCAAAGCCCCTTGAAATGGGAAGAATACCTTCCGAGAGAATCATAAGACCCTTGTTATACACAACGTGGAATGGTTCATGGTTTCAAGCCAATAAGGCAATGTTTGATTGGTATTCTGAGTTTGATTACTGGTTCATAGAAAATCATAGAAACACCATTGAATATTCTTTATGGAAAAAAGGTCTTGCTCATGTCATAAAAAATTGCGACTTGTACATACAAAATAGACATAGACCCGATGCTTTAATGACTATTGAAAAGCAATATTTTGTTGGTTTGATGTAAAATAGCATTTGTCTTGTTTTTCTTGATATACTAAATAGTCAAAAAGGCACGAAGATGGCATCTTACGCGGAACTAATAGTCGATCAGGGCTCTACTTTTAGCACGATTTTGACGCTAACTGACGATACAACCAATTTACCGATTAATGTTTCGGGTTATTCAATCAATGCAAATATCAAGAAATCATATTATTCTGCAAACAATACTGCAGTTTTCACTTCTGTAATAAATGATGCTGCAAATGGAAATGTAAGTATTTCACTTTCGGCAGACACTTCCTTAAATATAAAGGCAGGTAGATATGTTTATGATGTAAAAACAACAAGCACGGGAAATGTTGTTACTAGAATTATTGAGGGTATTCTAACGGTAACACCAAGAGTATCATGATATGGCAATATCCGTAAAAATAAATTCGCAGAATCAACAAAAAGTGAGAACTATCGCACCTGTTGCAGCGGCTACTTTAGTAGGGCTTACCGATATTTCAATTGTAGATTCCGTAAATAATGCCACAGTTGTATACAATACAAATACATCAAAATATGAAATAAAAGCACTTCCTGTAATATTTGGCGGTACGTTCTAATGGCAAATACCACCACTATAATTTTAAAGAATTCAGGAACTATAGGCAATACACCAACTGCAGCTAATTTACAGTTTGGAGAACTTGCGCTAAACTATGCTGATGGTTTGTTATTTTATAAATCAGCAAATGGAACAGTTCTTAGCATAAGTGGAAGTGGGGGTGGTGGCGGTACAGGTAATGGTCAGGCTGCATTTGATCAGGCCAACTTAGCATATAATCAAGCAAATACATCCGCGTTAGTAGCAAACTTAGCATTCGACAAAGCAAATACGGCTAACGTTATTGCTTCTGCAGCATTTGATGCTGCCAATGCTGCTGGTTCGTCTGCTACAGTTACTGCAGCATTTAACAAAGCAAATAGCGCAAACATAATTGCAGATGCTTCTTTTGCTCGCGCTAACGCAGCTAACTTGATTGCCAATCTTGCATTCGACAAAGCAAATACGGCTAACGTTATTGCTTCTGCAGCATTTGATGCAGCCAATGCTGCTGGTTCACCTGCTGTAGTTGCTGCAGCATTTGATAAAGCAAATACAGCAAACATAATTGCAGATGCTTCTTTTGCAAAAGCAAATGCAGTAAACTTGATTGCTAATCTAGCATTTGACAAAGCAAACACAGCCAACATAATTGCAAATGCTTCCTTTGCTCGCGCTAACGCAGCTAACTTGATCGCAAATCTTGCATTTGACAAAGCAAATACAGCTAACGTATTTGCAGTTTCGGCATTTGCGGCACAAAACGTCACATCTGGTGTAGCAAATGCAGCATTCAATGCAGCAAACACTATGGTGATGAAGACTGGTAACACCATGACTGGACAACTGGTCATGGCTGTTGGAGTACCTTCAACATCACAAAATACAGGTTCAATAATTATAAATGGTGGACTTGGTTTATCTGGAAATGTCTATGTAAGTAATTCATCATACTATGGATTTGCAAACACATCAAACGTTTCTGTTGCAAAAATTCAATACAATGCTGCTTGTAATTCTATTGACTTTGTGTTTGGCTAATGTCAGTAAATGCAAGATTATTCAACACGGGTGTTTTTAATTCAAACACATACTTTGATGAGATAACATCTACAGGTAAGTTTCAAGTTACTACAGCTGCATCTCTCGCGTCTACATTTGATGAAATCTCTTCTATAGATGTTCCACTAAGAGTTTTGGGGGATGGTATATTGACATCAAATAATTATTTTGATGAGATAAATGTCATTACTAACCCTGTTCCTATAGCAATTACTGATTCTCCATATTTGGTTCTTGAAACTGTAGCAACTTATCTTAGAGACTACTTAAGCACAAGTTTAAGAACTCCAAACTTCAATGCATATAGTCTTGATGGACCATCATCGTTTACAACATATGAAATTAGTCCATATTTTATTCTTGATGGTGGTGGTGACATGTTTGATAGTGGAAATTATACTGCACCATGGCTATATTCAAACACAAATTATACCTCAAGTTCAGCAATTCCTACCAATTTGTGTATAAACTACGGTAATACAAAATCAAACATTACTGATACTAATTTTTACTACACAAGTTTGGGATATTCGAATACCGCCAGACCTCTGACAGTTATTGGTGCTAGAAGCAACACCGGTTCTCCTGTGGGATTTCAAAAAGCAGGAAATAGTGGTGCGGATGGTGCCGGCCTAAGAGCAAACGGTGAAATTTATGCGGGCAATACAGTAAACGGATTTACTGTATATGCAACATATACACAGAGTTATAATACAACTGATCCTATCGTTTGTGATGTTTTTATTCTTTTAGGTCATTCATATTGGAACTCTACATTTGATAAAATTAGAAGAATTGAAGTTTCGGGTACTGGTGCTCAAAGTGGAGCACTTGTTGCTTTTGGAGCAAACACAGCAAACGTTATGGCTATCACGACATTGATTTCAAAGCCGGCAACTACACAAATACCAGTTGGCGACATACAAAATCTAGTAAATACTTACACTACTCTTGTTGGACAATCGCTAAACTTTTTCTAATAAATAGTAAAAATATTTTTTGGGCAAATAAATGGCATTACTTAAAGACGGCACGCGAATATTTGGTACGTTGAATGTAAACACCGAAATTGTGGTAAGCAATACATCTATTCTTGCTACAGTAAATAGTGTTTTTATTCTTGCGAATAATACAAATACAATCACAATTTCTTCATTTTCAAAAGCAAACTCCGCCTTTGATATTGGCAATGCTGCGTTTAATCAAGCAAACACATCTTATAATGTTTCAAATTCAGCTTTTGACAAGGCAAATGTATCGACCAGCATTGCAAGCGCAGCTTTTAACGCTGCCAATTCGGCATCCGGCGGTAGCATAACTGATGCATATGATCAAGCAAATACGGCAAGAAATCAAGCCAACGCGGCATATGATGCCGCAAATAATTTTAGCGCAATAACATCATCATCTTTCGACAAGGCAAATAGCGCAATCACAGTTGCAATATCATCATATGATTATGCAAATACCAGATTATCAGCCAATGGTGGTACAATATTTGGTAGTTTGATTGTTTCTGGTAATCTTACTATTTCTGGAAATACAGTATTCAATAATGTTCAATCATATAGAATTGATGACCCATTAATTTATCTTGCAGCGAACAACTATACAGCAGATCTAGTAGATATAGGATTTATTGCAAATTATGTAAATACGACAGGATCTAATGTTCATACTGGTTTGATGCGTGATGCCGGATCTAAAGAATACTATCTATTTCAGGGATACGATCAAGAACCCCAAAATAATCATATAGATCCTTCAGGTAATAATTTTACGATTGCATTCCTAAATGCAAATGTTCGTTCAACTAATATTATATTAAATGGAATAAATGTTTCTAGTATATTGATATCTTCATATGATCAAGCAAACATAGCAAGATCACATGCAAATGCTGCTTTTGTAAATTCAAACTCTTCTGGTATAATTGCTTCAGCATCATTTGATCAGGCTAATGTATCAAGAACACACGCCAATGGTGCATTTGGTCAAGCCAACGTAACTGCTGCCATAGCAAACGCGGCATTTGATAAGGCCAATTTAGCGTCAACAATTGCATCCGCATCATATGATCAAGCAAATACAGCTTCGTTAGCATTTAATAAAGCAAATGATTCATCTTTAATTTCTTCTTCCGCATTTAATCAAGCCAATACCGCAAGAGATCAATCAAACACTTTTTCAATTGTTGCTCAAGCAGCATTTAATCAAGCAAATACTGATCTTTTAATTGCTAATCTTGCGTTCGATAAAGCAAATAGTGCAAGTGTTATAAGTAGTGCTGCATTTGGTCAAGCCAATACGGCAACAGATAACGCCGCAGGTTCATTAATTGTTGCCATAGCTGCTTTTGACAAAGCAAATCTGGCTTCGGCTAATGCGGGTACCGAATTAGCAACTGCAGCGTACAATCAAGCCAATACTGCAAGATTACACGCCAATGGTGCATTTGCAAATGCAAATAGTGCTGGAATTATTGCGTCGGCAGCTTTTGATGCTGCTAATGCTGCTGGTTCATCTGCTACAGTTGCTGCAGCATTTGATAAAGCAAATAGTGCAAATATTATTGCGTCGGCAGCTTTTGATGCTGCTAATGCTGCTGGTTCATCTGCTACAGTTGCTGCAGCATTTGATAAAGCAAATAGTGCAAATATTATTGCGTCTAATGCATATGATAAAGCAAATACGGTCAATACAACTGCAGATTCGGCTTATGCACAATCAAATACTGCAAGATCACACGCCAATGGTGCATTTGCAAATGCAAATAGTGCTGGAATTATTGCGTCGGCAGCTTTTGATGCAGCCAATACTTCATCAACAATTGCATATGCATCATTTGATCAGGCTAATGTATCAAGATCACACGCGAATGGTGCATTTGGTCAAGCCAATGTAACTGCTGCCATAGCAAACGCGGCATTTGATAAATCTAACGCAGCATCCACGATAGGATCAGCCGCATTTGATCAAGCAAATACAGCCAGAAATTTAGCAAATACGTCTACTGTTAATGGCGGTGCGTCATTTGATCAAGCAAATACGGCAAGAGATCAAGCAAATGCTGCATCCACGATAGGATCAGCCGCATTTGATCAAGCAAATACAGCAAGAACACACGCCAATGGTGCATTTGGTCAAGCCAACGTAACTGCTGCCATAGCAAATGCTGCATTTGACAAGGCTAATTCTGGATCAACAATTGCATCTGCATCATTCGATCAAGCAAATACAGCAAGAGATTTGGCAAATACATCGACAGTAAATGGTGGTGCATCATATGATCAGGCTAATACAGCCAGAGATCAAGCCAATACAGCAAGAACACATGCAAACTCAGCATTTGACAAGGCTAATTCTGGGTCAACAATTTCATCTGCATCATATGATCAAGCAAATACAGCAAGAACACATGCTAATGGTGCATTTGGTCAAGCCAATGTAACTGCTGCCATAGCAAATGCAGCATTTGATCAAGCCAACACAGCTAGAACACAAGCCAACACAGCTAGAACACATGCCAATGGTGCATTTGGTCAAGCCAATGTAACTGCTGCTATAGCAAACGCGGCATTTAACAAAGCCAATACTGCAAATACAATTGCTGTCTTGGCATATGATCATGCTAATATAAAATTAAATATTAGCGGTGGCATAATTACTGGCGATTTAACTGTTTCTGGTAATCTTACTATTTCTGGAAATACAGTATTCAACAACGTTACGACGTATCGCATTGATGATCCATTAATTTATCTTGCGGCAAACAACTATACAGCAGATCTAGTAGATATAGGATTTATTGCAAATTATGTAAATACGACAGGATCTAATGTTCATACTGGTTTGATGCGTGATGCTGGATCCAAGGAATATTATCTATTTTTTGGATATGATAAAGAACCAGAAAACAATCATATAGATCCTAATGCAAACAATTTTACCATTGCATTCCTAAATGCAAATGTTCGTTCAACTAATATCATACTTAATAATACACCAGTATCAAGTTGGATAAAATCATCATATGATCAAGCAAATACGGCAAGAGATTTAGGAAATACATCTACTATAAACGGTGGTGCATCATACGATCAAGCAAATACAGCAAGAACACACGCCAATGGTGCATTTGGTCAAGCCAATGTAACTGCTGCTATAGCAAATGCAGCATTTGATAAGGCCAATTTAGCGTCAACAATTGCATCTGCATCATTTGATCAAGCAAATACAGCAAGAACACATGCTAATGGTGCATTTGGTCAAGCCAATGTAACTGCTGCTATAGCAAACGCGGCATTTGATAAGGCTAATTCTGGATCAACAATTGCATCTGCATCATACGATCAAGCAAATACAGCAAGAACACACGCCAATGGTGCATTTGGTCAAGCCAATCTAGCATTTGATCGTGCAAATACGGCTAATCTACTTCCAGTTCAGAAGTCGGGTACTATAATTGGAACTAGAAATGCCCTAAACTTTATTGAAGGCGGAAATGTAACGTTAACGATTACTGATGATAGTATCGGCAATAGGATCAATGTTACAGTAGCAGCTGCCGGTGGTGGCGGAACTTCTACAAATTCTGTCGTGTTTATTTCGGATACGGCACCAAGTGATGTTGCAAACGGAACACTATGGTGGAATTCAGATGATGGCTCACTATATATTAAATATCCAGATAGTAATAGCACTCAATGGGTTGTTACGTCTTCTGGTGGTGATGGTGGTGGCGGTAGCAGTGGTGGCGGTGGAGTCACTACAGGTAAAGCAATAGCAATGGCAATAGTTTTCGGAGGATAATATATGGCGGCGCCAAATATAGTAAATGTAGCAACAATAAATGGTAAAACTGCGGTGGCTAATGTGTCTACTATTGCAGCCGATATTGTAACCAATTCTGCTGCCAGTGGTAAAGTTTTCAAGATAAATTCATTGGTTGTTTCAAACATTGATGGTTCAGCAGCTGCGGATATAACTGCAAGTGTATACAGATCTACTGTAGAATATAAACTTGCACACACAATTGCAGTACCAGCTGATGCTGCATTGGTTGTAATATCTAAAGACACATCAATTTATTTGGAAGAAGGTGATTCAATTAGATTAACTGCTAGTGCAAATGGTGATTTGCAAGCTGTATGTTCTTATGAGGAAATTAGCTGATGCGTAATAACTCAGGAATTATTGGTTCAAGACAAACTCCTTCTACATCTGCTGCTTCTGGTTTTTTTTCTTTAATTGATCAACAGGTAATTCGTGGCGCAGGGCTTTGGCCGTCAGCGCCGTCACAAGATCCTGCATACAGCATTTTTTTTGATGGTACTGCCGATTGGATAGAATTTCCGGCATCAGGTGATTTTGCTAAAGATACTTTTTTTGGTTCGGGAAAAACATTTACTATTGAAACCTGGATCTACCCTACGTCTTTGGTTACTGCAACAAATTATGCTAGCATAGTACTTGGAGATGGAGCCCCTACCAGTTTTCAAATGTGTTGGAGTGTAGGCATGAGTGATGCCAGAAAACCACATTTTTTCTGGTATGATGGTAGTTCTAGATCTGCATCTGTTAGCACAGCACTTACTTTAAACACCTGGACACATTTGGCTTGGGTGGCATCGGCGGGTTCGGTATCTATCTACGTCAATGGAGTTAGCCAGGCTCTTACGGGAACTACATCATTAACCAATGCCAGTGAAACTATAAAAATGGAGATTGGTGTAGATCGTAGCCAAACTTGGGCCGGGTATCTATCCAATCTGCGAGCTGTCAGAGGAACTGCAATATATACCAGTAATTTTACACCACCAACTACAACTCTTCAAGCAGTAACAGGTACTTCATTACTATTAGGAACAACTAATTCGTTAACTGACGCAAGTTCACCACCAAAAACGCTTACGATTCAGGGTCAGGTTGCCATTTCAGCAAATGTTGTTCCATGGGTTTAGGAGTAAAAAATGTATTACACAAAAAATGGCGAATATCCAAAACTACTACCAAATAGAATAAGATTGTTAAACGGTCAAACTAGAACTTTGCCTTTTACCGAAGAAGACATTAGTTTTGCTGGTTATAGATTAGTAGATCCACCGCCAAACGTAGATATTTCACAAAAACTAGAATGGACAGGTGTCAATTGGTTAGTATCAAACAAGTCACAGCAAGAAATTGACTCTCATTGGAATGAAGTAAGAAGACAACGTGATGAAAAAATCAAAGAAGTTGAATGGCGTTACAATAGATTTTATAGACATGAAAGATTAGGTCTTGCTCAAGTTGATTCTATACAAAATCTAGATGCATATGTACAGGCTTTGGCAGATATTACGAAACAAGAAAATCCTTTTAGCATAGTTTGGCCGAGTTTACAGGATTGACATAGATGGCAATTAATTTTCCTAATTCACCAATAGCAGGAGAGTATTTTGTAACTGGTAATTTGACATACCAGTATACAGGAACAGTTTGGGTATCAGTAAATACAAAGACAAACAATGCTTTCAATCAAGCAAATACTGCATTTGATAAAGCAAATACTGCAAATGTAATTGCGTCGGCTGCTTTTAATAAAGCGAATGGTGCTGCTCAACTATCATTTACTACTATAGTTGCAAATGGCACATCACTTGTAGCTGATTCTAACGCAGACACATTGACAATTAGAACGACAGGAAACGTTGCCATAACTGCCGACGCATCTGGTGACAATCTAACATTTGATTTGACAACTACTGGTGTTACTGCTACCACATATGGTAATGCAACAATAATACCTGTTATTACAGTTGATTCACGCGGTCGTTTAACTTCTGTAAGCAATGTTACAGTTGTTAGTTCTACACCAACAAATTCAATAGTATACGTTTCTGATACAGCACCAAGTGGTGTTTCAAATGGTACTCTGTGGTGGAATTCAAATAGTGCTACCCTATACATAAACTATGGAGATGGAGATACAACGCAATGGATCTCAACATCTGAAGGTGCTTTTGGTACTATAACAATTAGTTCAAATGCAATTGCTGTTGCCGCATTTGATAAAGCAAATGCCGCGGTATTGAAAACAGGAAATACCATGACAGGAAATCTTGTCATGTCGAGTGCAAACATTGCTTTTGCTACGTCAGTCAATAATGGTATATACTGGAATGGCACTTCGTTTATTCATTCACCAGAGGCAAATGTATTAATATTTGGAACTTCTGCAGTTGAAGATTTTCGTATTGATTCTAACGGAAATTTAAATGTTGCAGTTGGTTTGTATGTTACAGGTACAGTTAGTGATTCAAAAGCAAATGTTTTATCACAAACATTGTCTGATAGCGCATCAATTTCATGGGATGCATCTTTAGGTAGAATAGCAATAGTAACATTGGGTGGCGCAAGAACGCTTGCAAACGCAACCAATATTCGTGTGGGCACATACGTTCTTAAAGTACAACAAAATACTACTGGTAATAGCACTTTGACTTTTGGAACACAATATAAGTTTACTGCAAACGTAACACCAACTTTGACATCGGCTGCAAATAGTGTAGATATATTTTCGTTTGTTTGTGATGGAACAAATATGTATGGCGCAATGATACCAGATGTTAGATCATAATAGGTAAAAAAATGGCAATCAATTTTCCCAATTCACCAAACGTCGGAGATGTTTTTACAGTCAATGATTTGCAATATGAGTGGAATGGATCCGCATGGATTTCAATCAATTTAGTTCTACAATCCTCATTTGATAAAGCAAACTCAGCTAATATTTCTGCTGATGCTGCTGTAAAAAAAGTTGGCAATACCATGACAGGAAATCTTGTCATGTCAGGTGCCAATATTGCATTTGTTGATGCAACTAATTCTGGAATATATTGGAGTGGAACTGGTTCTTCTTTTATACATTCACCATTAGCAAATACGTTAGTATTTGGTACAGCATTTGCTGAAGATATGAGATTAGATTCTAGTGGTAGACTTGGTATTGGAGTATCTTCTCCTCGCTCAAAATTTGACATCATAGGCGCTGCTGCTGGCGGCGTAACTACATTGACTGATGGCGCAACGATTACACCAGACTTTGCATCAAATAACAGCTTTACAGTAACATTGGGCGGTAATAGAACATTGGCAAATGCAACAAATACGACTATAGGTCAATCTGGTGTGATATATGTTGCACAAGATGGCACTGGTAGTAGAACATTATCGTTTGGGCTAGCATACAAGTTTGTGGATAATTCAGCACCAACATTGACAACGACTGCAAATGCTGTTGATGCGATCATATATTCTGTGCGTACAACGAATTCATATGTATGTCAAGTTCTATTGAATGTTGGTAATATAAATGATACTTGAGGTTATGAAATGATTCCGGGCAGTGTTCATCCTCTTCTTGCAGGTGGAACGAGTTATTCTATAGCATATTCAATGCGTTTTAGACCAGGCAGTAGTGTTTTGTCTAGAAGTTTGGCTGCAAGTGGAAATCTTGATAAATGGACATGGAGTTGTTGGATCAAGCGAGGTGGTCCTTTTGCAACTTTTTATCCTTTATTAGCTGGAACAATAGGTGGAAGCACATATTATCAATCTGTTTTTGGTATAAATTCATCAGATCAACTTTGGTATTATCAATTTACAAATGCTGTTGGTTACTATGTAAACGTAACAAGCACTGGAGTTTTACGGGATCCATCAGCTTGGTATCATATCGTTTTGAAGTATGATCGTCTTGGATCAAATATGGTGGCTTGGGTAAACAATCAAGAATATATAAACACATCTTCATATACCACAACAGTTCAGTATATAAATTCTTCTTCAGCCACTCAATATTATGGTAACTACACATATCAGAGTAATCCTGGCGGTGTTTATGATGGCTATATGTCTGATTTACATTTCATTGATAATCAAGCATTGACGCCGTCTTCTTTTGCTGAAACAGATCCCGTAACTGGTGTTTGGAGACCAAAAAAATATCTTGGAACTTATACAGGAACAAGTCATAGACTAGAGTTTGCAAATAGTTCAAACTTTGGCGTAGACACCAGCGGAAATGCAAACAATTGGACTCAAAGTGCTGGTGTTGCATCAACTGATCAAATGACTGATACACCCACATTGAATTATGCTATTTTAAACGTTGTAGATAAAGGTACTAGCATAACAACAGCGAATGGTAATTTACAAGTAAAAAATTCTAGTGGTGGTTCCTTTGAAAGAATAAGATCGTCTATTGGTATGACCACAGGAAAATGGTATGCTGAGTTTGTAATTAATTCAGAAGGTAATCCGAGTAGAATTCAGTCAGGTTTAATGTCGGGTTCGGCCAGTATTACTATAAGTTATCTTGGCAACGGCGATGCTCTATCCTGGTCAATATTGGAAAGCGTCGGAAGTCTTTATAAAATAACTAATAGTACTACAACATTGTATGTTTCTGGAGGAACTTTAGATCCTGGAGATATACACATGTTAGCCTATGACGCGGATGCTGGAAAATTTTGGTACGGAAAAAATGGCTCTTGGTTTGCTAGTGGAAATCCCGCCGCAGGAACTAATGAAATGTTTTCTGGTGTTTCTGTTTCAGGTCAAGCCATATTTTTTGCATCAAGTGCTTATAATACATCGGACTCTGGTACTTGGAATTTTGGTCAAAGACCCTTCGTTTATACCCCACCAACAGGATTTGTGGCACTAAATTCAAATAATCTTTTAGCACCAACAATCAAAAAAGGCAATACATATTTTGATGTAATCACATATACAGGTAATGGATCAACATCAAATGTTAGTATTACAGGTACAGCTTTTACACCAGATTTTATTTGGTTCAAGAGAAGAAATTCAACAACGAATGGTGATCATGTAATAATAGACAGTTCACGTTTTAGTGGATTGACTGCAGCAAATACATTTATTTCTAATACAGGATTGAATTGGGCTGGTGATACTGCAAATTGGCAATGGGGTATTGACACAGCAAATTCTGGTGTGAGAGGTGGCGGATCTCTTGGAACAAATGTAAGAACTGGCATATATTATGATGTTGATATTGATGCAAATACTCCATTTGAAGTTGAATATCAATTAAGAGGTATTGACGCAGCAAATTCTGCGGGTATAGTTGCAATTTATAGAAAAGAAGATCAGGGAAATATAGGAACTACCGGTAATCGCTTTGCATTAGGCATGTTTTCTCAAACATCTACTCATTGGGTCGGTGGTGTAGATCCTGCGCCAACTATTGGACTTTCATTTCAGCATTCAAGTACACCAGCGGCTGAAGCAGCTGAAGAAAAGTACGCAAATGTTGTCTCGTTGACATCAAATGTCGCAACGACTAACGTGTTTGTACTTACTCGCGAAGCCGATGGTAACTTGAGAGCGTATAGAACAAACTCATCCGGAAATCGTATTTTGGTCAAGACACATTATGAAAAAACAAATTCAGCAATGAGGGTTGCCATAGGATCTGGTTCAGAAGGTAATTTCTTAGGTCTTCAATATCTAAAAATAAATCTAGTTGGTGCAAGTTCTACGGCCACAAGATATTCTTCTCAATACACAAATCTTACTACATTTGACAAGATTGAAGAAGAGTTTGTTTCATTTAACTCAAATGGATTTACAATTAAAAATAATGGAATTAATGCTGCAGCTGATGGTGCTAGAATAACTTCACGATTAAATATAAACACAGCAACTATGGTGTCGTGGGCATGGAAAAAAAGTCCTACATCAGGATTTGACATTGTCACATATACGGGAACTGGGGCAAACACAAATGTAAGTCATTCTCTTGGTGTTGCACCATCAATGATAATTGTCAAACAACGCGCATCAAATACAACAACTAATTGGGCTGTTTGGCACACCAGCATTGCAAACACAAATTATCTTTTGTTGAATGGCACTGCTGCAGCAGCCGCGGGAGCGACATATTGGAATAATATAACTGCAAATTCTACAACGTTTAGTCTAGGTACTCATCTTGATGTAAATTTCAATAATGCCAGATATGTTGCTTATCTTTGGTCTGAGGTTGCAGGATTTAGTAGATTTGGATCATATGTTGGAAATAATAGTACAGATGGTCCGTTTGTTTGGTGTGGATTTAGACCAAGATTTTTACTTCTTCGCACAAACGCATTGGCAAATTGGGTTTTAGTTGATGCTGTAAGAAGTACAACAAATCCTATATCATTGTCTCTACAAGCCGATAACACTACTGTAGAGACAAGTTTCGCATATTTAGATATTTTATCTAATGGATTTAAAATTAAAAGTACATCTGGTGGCGGAATAAATTCAGCATCAACAACAACATTTTTTGCAGCATTTGCTGAGACACCATTCAAATATGCAAGAGCAAGATAAAAACAATTCATTATAAATATAAAAAGAAATAAAAAGGTAAAATATGTTTGTATTAGATGGAAAACCGCTACAAGTTGATGTTCCTTTCATACACAATGGTATTCAATATCCAGCAAATTGGCTAAGACTTACCACATGGGAAGAAAAATCAGCAATTGGTATTACTGAAGTTTCAGATCCTGTAAGACCCGATGATCGCTTTTATTATGTTAGTATGCAAGGTGATCCTGTACCAAAAGACCTAGATTCATTGAAAGAAACTTTTAAAAACCAAGTAAATACTACTACATACGCAATATTACAAACAACTGATTGGTATGTAATTAGAAAGCAAGAAACAGGAGTTGAAATACCAGAAAAGATTGCAACTCATAGAAGTGCTGTTAGAGCTGCTTCAGAAGCAAACAAAACTGCGCTAAACGCAGCAACGAATCTAGAAGAGTTTATTGCTGCCGTTGAACAGATATATTCATCTTGGCCTGTTTTAGAACCAAAGTAAAAAAGAAAAATGACACATGGCAATTAATTTCCCTATTAATCCTGTAGACGGTGATAGATTTACTCAGAGCGGTTTATCTTTCACATATAGTGCTACAATCGGAGCATGGGAAAAAACCCCTAAGATTTTGATATCCGACGAAGCACCTGCCAATACATCAAACGGCACATTATGGTGGAATTCAAATGATGGTGCATTATATATTAATTATAACGATAGCAATAGTTCACAATGGGTTGTGACATTTCCGCGAGGTAGCGGATCAACATCAAATAGTCCTAATTCAAATGGAGTCTATTTGACTGTTTCTAGTGCGGTATTAAAGACAGGCAACACCATGACAGGTGATCTTGTCATGTCTTCTGCAAACATCACATTTTTAACAACATCAAATAGCGGTGTATACTGGAATAATACTTCATTTATTCATTCACCTTCGGCAAATGTAGTAGTTTTAGGAACATCTTCTACCGAAGACATTAGAATAGATTCAACAGGTAATGTTGGCATAAAAACATCATCACCTGCCGCAAGTCTTGATGTAGTTGGATCAATATCTGATGCGAAAGCCAATAACATATCTCAAACCTTGACGGATGGTGTGTCAATAACATGGGATGGTTCCCTAGGCAGAATAGCGACTGTAACATTAGGCGGAAATAGAACACTTGCAAATGCAACAAACCTGAGAGTTGGTACATACATTCTTCATGTTATACAAGATTCAGTTGGTAGTCGAACATTAACATTTTCAAATCAATACAAGTTTACTGCAAATGTTCAACCAACTTTGACAACTGCAGCAAATAGTAGAGATCTTTTCTCGTTTGTTTCAGACGGAACAAACATGTATGGCGCAATGATACCAGACGTTAGATCTTGAGGTTAAACCCACAATGTTTGTAACGATAATATCAAGACCTTATGCACTACTGAATATAACATCAACTTCAAATAATTATAATCTTAGGTCGGCAACAGGAACTGCGATAGGAGTACCTCATCCTAATTTTCCAATAAATGTAATTTCATTTATTACTGCAAATGTTTCGGGAAATTCAAATACAGTTCCCGCATATAGAACGGCAAATGGTTGGCATGGCGGAACTTCAATATTTGTTAGAAATAGAGCAACAATAACTGGAGCAACGGGACCAACTGGAGTTGCTGGCACAGGCGGTGCCGGAGGCGGTGGATCTGGTTATCCTACTAATCCAGGTTCAGCAGGTTCATCTGGTGGTACTGGTGGAATTGGAAATTTAGGCGGATCTGCTTTTACTGCTGATGCTGCAAATAATGTTAAAATTATAGTTGATAATTTGGGAACAATTACAGGAGGTGCCGGTGGTCCAGGCGGTCCTGGTGGTGGCGGTGGCGGTGGCGGCGGTGTTTTGGGATATCTATTGGTTCCTAGTAAAGGCGTGCCATATTATAACTATTATGGCGGTGGCGGTGGTGGTGGCGGTGCTGGTATTCCTGGTGGAACTGGTGGCGTTGGCGGAGGTTCTTTATTTGTACCAAATGGATCGACAGGATCAAACGGAACGGCATCACTAGGTGGTGCAGGTGGTGCAGCGTCTCCAGGCGGAAGTCCTGCTGCTGGTGCTGGCGGCCCTGGTGGTAATACAGCACAAGCAGGATTTGGTGGTGCAAATGGCGGTGGTGGTTACGCATTCAATACAACATACGGTGCAAAACCTGGAGGTGCCGCAGGAGCAACTGGTAACATAGGCGATACAGGATTTGCTGTTACAGGTAACACAAATATCATTTACATTACTTTAGGAACAAGAAACGGACCAGTTTCTTAAAATAAATATAATGAAAAATAAAATTGTAATTGAACTTTCGATAGAAGAACTAAACCAGATATTGGGTGCTTTGGCTAAATTACCATATGAAGTATCCGTAAGTATTATAAACAAATTAGTAAAAATAGCACAAGAGCAACTAAAAAACAATGAATAGGTAATAAAATGGCAACACCAAGTTCTCGTACCGCACTCATAGATTATTGCAAGCGTCGTCTTGGATTTCCCGTCATTGAAATCAATGTTGATGACGATCAAGTTGAAGATCGTATTGATGATGCACTACAATACTTTCAAGATTATCACTACGATGCAATTCAAAAAGTCTATCTAAAGCATCTTGTAACTCAAACGGATGTTGATCGTCAATATATTGACATGACTCAAGCATCTGGTGCTGCTACAGTTGTTTCTGGAAATGCAACAGTTACTGGTTCGGGTACAAATTTTGCCGCAGAATTTACCGCAGGTGTAACACAGCTTACGATCAACGGTGAAACAAAAACCGTGTCTACAATAAATGACAAGGGTTCAATGGTGATGAACTCCGTGTTCTCATCAAGTGCAAATTCAGTTCCTATTACAATTTATGGCGCGTCTGATCTAATTACAGGTGTAACAAGAATATTTCCGTTGTCATCAACAAATGCAACTGTCAATATGTTTGATCTTCGTTATCAGCTTCGCCTACACGAACTATATGACTTCACATCAACATCATATGTCAATTATGTATTGACGCAGCAACATCTTCGCACGTTGGATATGCTATTTTCTGGCGAGCAACCAATTCGCTTCAATCGTCATCAGAATAGATTGTATATCGATCTTCAATGGGGAACGGATATACAGACAAATGAATACTTGATCATAGAAGCATATAGAATTGTTGATCCGGATTCATATAATGATGTATATAATGATCGTTGGTTGAAGAGATACTCAACCGCATTGATCAAGCGTCAATGGGGATTGAACTTGAAGAAGTTTGGTGGTATTCAATTACCCGGTGGTGTTCAGTTGAATGGTCAGCAAATATATGACGAAGCTGAATCTGAAATTGCTACACTAGAACAAGAGATGCAAGACAAGTACGAAGTTCCACCAGAGTTTATACTGGGCTAAGGCACTCGATGGCAACCAATCATTATTTTCATAACTATCCTGGTGTTGTTACACCCGAACAGCTTCTTGTAGAAGATTTGATAATAGAATCAATCAAGCAGTATGGTTCTGACGTTTATTACATTCCAAGAAAATCTTTAAGTGATGAAGATGGAATATACGGTGAAGATCCTGTAAAATTATATGATGCTGCATATCCTATGGAAATGTATTTGCAGTCAGTTGCTGGATTTGAAGGACCTGGTGAATTCTTTAGTAAGTTTGGTCTTGAAATTCGTGACTCCATGCGTGTTGTTGTTGCAAGACGAGTATATGAAAAGTATGCACCAACTTCTGTTTATCCAAGACCACGTGAAGGAGATCTTGTTTATATTCCGGCTCTTTCAAACATGTTTGAAATAAAATATGTGGAAGAAGAAAGAAATTTCTACACATTAGGTCGTCGTCCACCTTTATTCTATTATTATGAACTATCTCTTGAACTATATAAATTTTCTAATGAAAGATTTAATACTGGTGTGAATGAGATTGATGAAATTGCTCGTAAATATTCTTATACACAAAATATGGCAATGACTGCTGGTGGAACAGGTGCATTTACACAAGGTGAAACGGTATATCAAGGTGCAAATCTTTCTTCGTCTTCTGTTACTGCAATTGTCAAAAATTGGTTTCCTGCCAATAATACACTACAACTAATAAACATGAAAGGCATCTTCTCTACAGCAACAGCTATTCGTGGCGCAACATCAAATGCAAACTTTACATTGTCATCGTTTGATAGACAGAACTTTGATGGCATATCTGATGAATTGACAAACAATCTTGAAATACAAACAGATGCAAATGGCATCATTGACTTTACGGAAACCAATCCGTTCGGAGAACCTTGATGTCAGGTGTATTCGGTAATCATTTCTATCATCGCATAACACGCAAGATTGTTGTTGCATTTGGTTCACTATTCAATGACATTCAGTTGATAAGATATAACAAAGCAGGAACAACTGAACTTGAACGTATGCTTGTTCCAATCGTTTATGCACAAAAGGAAAAATTTTATAATCGTATCAAAGGTGATCCAAATTTGACTAAGGATATTCAGGTTACTTTACCTAGAATTTCTTTTGAAATCATTGGCGTTGAATATGATCCGACAAGAAAACAAAATAGTTTGATACGCAATACAAACATAGCCACTGCTACAAGTACAACGCAAAAAACTCAATATATGGGTGTTCCATACAACTATGAGTTTAGTTTGTCAATTTATGTTAGAAACATTGAAGACGGATGGCAAATAGTTGAACAAATACTTCCTATTTTCAATCCTGATTATACATTGACTTTGGATCTTGTGAGCACAATGGGAATCAAAAAAGATGTCCCAATCATGTTGAATTCGGTCGCATATACTGTTGATTATGAAAGTTCACACGACGAAGATACTACAAGAATGGTAATATTTGATCTTACGTTTACTGTAAGAGCAATGCTATTTGGACCAATTTCAGATTCAAAGATCATCACAAAAGCAAATACAAATATCTATGGATCATTCAATTCAGGTACTTCTGGTGGACTACCAATATACGTTCTTGATCTTCAATCTGGTGGATTTAGTGTGTTTAAGGAAGGAGAGTTGATATGGCAAGGTGGCACATATCAGTTTCCTGATGCAAAAGCTGAGGTCATTGAACACGATACGTCAAATAGAAAACTCTATATAAAAGATGTTTATGGTTCAAAAAATGGTCTTGGTGCATTTAGGTCAAACGTAGAAATAACTGGAGCATCTTCTGGTGCATCATGGAATGTTGCAAGTTCATATGTTTCAAATATCAAACTTGTTATTGGATCAGTTACACCAGATCCATTGACTGCAAATGTAAATAGTGACTTCGGCTTTACCGAAACAATTATAGAATTTCCAAATACGTTAGGTCAGTAATGAGCAAAATTGATGATAATCTAAGTGAAATATTGAATATAGAACCAATAACAAAAACAAGTCAAGAAGTTGTTCCAGTTATTGAGCCAACTAACGACGCACAAACCGATTATGATTTGACACGACAAACCATTCGTAGTCTTATGCGTAAAGGTGAAGAAGCACTTGATGAATTACTCTTTGTAGCAAAACAAAGCGAATCACCTAGAGCATACGAAGTCGTTGCTGGTATGATCAAGAACATTTCAGAAGTGACAAAAGAACTTATAGATCTACAAAAGAAAATGAAAGATCTAAACGAAGAAACTTCAAAGTCTTCTTCTGGTGTAAATGTACAAAATGCAGTATTTGTTGGATCAACTGCAGAATTGCAAAAGCTGCTAAGACAAAGCAAAGAACAAGATGGCTGAAATTACCTCATACATGTCTAATCCCAATCTAAAACGCGCAGGCGTAAAGATTGAGTGGACACAAGATCAAATCAAGGAATATGTAAAGTGTTCGGAAGATCCCGTATACTTTGCATTGAACTACATGCGTATCGTCAATGTAGATACTGGTCTTGTTCCATTTAGAATGTGGGACTTTCAAAAACACATGTTGGAAACATTTCACAAGAATCGTTTCGTCGTGTGTAAGATGCCTCGTCAGGTTGGTAAGTCAACGACAATCATTGCATATCTCCTACATCAAATTCTATTTCGCGATAATACAAGCGTTGCGATGCTTGCAAACAAAGGATCAACTGCAAGAGAATTATTGAGTCGCCTACAGCTCGCATATGAAAATCTACCTATTTGGTTGCAACAAGGTATCGTGACTTGGAACAAGGGTAACATTGAACTAGAGAACGGGTCCAAGGTTCTTGCAGCTGCAACATCATCAAGTGCAGTTCGTGGTGGTTCATATAATATCCTGTTCCTTGACGAATATGCATTCGTGCCAAACAATCAGGCAGACCAGTTCTTCAATTCGGTTTATCCTACAATTTCTTCTGGTAAGACATCACAGGTTCTTGTCGTTTCTACACCAAACGGTTTGAATCATTTCTATCGCATGTGGTCTGATGCAACGAATAAGAGAAGCAATTATGTGCCTATTGAAGTTCATTGGTCACAAGTTCCCGGTCGTGACGAGAGATGGAAAGAAGAAACGATACGCAATACGTCGCTTGATCAATTCCGAGTTGAGTTTGAAACAGAATTTGTTGGTTCGTCTCACACATTGATCTCTGGTGCTAAACTCAAAACACTTGTATTCAATAACCCAATTCGTCAAGACAATAAACTTGACATTCTTGAAGAGCCACAAAAAGACCACACATATGTCGTGACTGTTGACGTTTCTCGTGGACAGGGTCTTGATTATTCGGCATTTTCAATTATGGATGTGACAAGCATACCCTATAAACAAGTTGCAAAGTATCGCGATAAAGATATATCACCTCTTCTTTATCCTACACTAATATTCAATGCAGCTACGGCTTATAACAATGCTTACATTTTGGTTGAAATCAATGACATTGGTCAACAGATAGCTGACATTCTACATCATGAACTTGAATACGAAAATCTAGTCAAGATACAGATAAAACCGCGCCAGGGTCAGCAGATGTCTTACGGACACACAAAAAAGATTCAGTTTGGTGTCAAGACATCTGTGGCTACAAAACGAATTGGGTGTTCAAACTTGAAAACTCTTGTCGAGAGCGATAAGTTACTAATAAATGACGCTGATACGATCATGGAATTGATGACTTTTGTTGCTTCCCGTGAATCGTTTGCTGCCGAAGAGGGTAGTCATGATGATCTAGCCATGACACTTGTTCTATTTGCATGGTTCATTGCACAGAGAAACTTTAGGGAATCATTGAATGGGGATATACGATCTGTGCTACAAAGAGAGCAATTGAACATTGCTCAAGAAGATTTGGTGCCCTTTGGGGTCATTGATGATGGTATAAATGATAGAGATATGGAAGTGGTCGATATAGAAAGACAGTGGCTTGAGGAAAGAAAATTGAAAGCGCCATTGGATAGTTATGATTATGACTGGAGAAGTCGTTTTTGAAAAACTGCTTTTCTATAAATATTATCATATAAGTATCAAAATTCTCTACTTCTGAAAGGAGTAAACAATGCCATTTCAATTGAGTCCGGGCGTAGTTACTACTGAAATTGATCTAACAACCGTCATTCCTGCCGTTTCTACTACAAACGGTGGCTTCGTAGGCGATTTTCCTTGGGGTCCAGCAAATACGGTAGTTACTGTAGATAGCGAAAACACTCTTGCTGCTATTTTTGGCAAGCCAGACAATACGACATTTATTCCATTCATGACTGCAGCAAGTTTCTTGGCTTACGGAAACAATTTGAAACTTGTTCGTGCAATCAATACAAGTTCTAAGAATGCAACTGCAAATGGAACTGGACTATTGATCGAAAATAACGATTCTTGGTTCAACAATTATAGAACTTCCGTAACTGCAAATAGTGGTTGGGCAAGCACTAATTTCTTGGGTGTTGCAGCTAAACATCCTGGTACGCTAGGAAACTCAATTAAAGTTGCATATGTTTCAGCAGGAAACGCTGCTGTGTTCTCCTCATGGGCTTACGCATCATTCTTTGATGATGCTCCAGGAACATCTCTATATGCAAGTTCTCGTGGTGCATCAAATGACGAAATTCATATTGCGGTGATTGATGCTACAGGAACGATTGCCCAAGGTGGTACACCAGCGGGAACAAATGCTGCCGGAGCAGTTCTAGAAACATTTCCAAATCTATCAGTAGCATCTGATGCAAAGAATTCTGATGGTTCACCAAACTTCTACGTTGATGTTCTTGCCACACGTTCAAATTGGATTCGTTGGCTTGCACATCCAGCTAACACATCAAACTGGGGTGTTGCTACAGCGAACGGTGTAACGTATGTTGGTGTTGGTGGAATGAGTCCAGCTGTTGCAAACGGAACAACGCTTTCTGGCGGTGCATATACAGCAGCGACTGATGCAGACAAGCAAACTGCTTGGGGTAAACTAAGAAATGCTGATGAAGTTGATGTTTCCTTACTTGTTACCGGAGATGCAAGCGGAACTCTAGCACAATACATTATCGATAATGTTGCTGAATATAGAAAAGATTGCGTTGCTTTCATTTCTCCAGCCTCAGCAAACGTTGTTAATAATCCAGGTAACGAAGTAACAGCGATAACAACGCAAAAGAATACAAACATTAATCGCTCAAGTTCTTATGCAGTATTTGATTCTGCATGGAAATATATGTTTGACAAGTATAATAACACGTATCGTTATGTTCCTCTAAATGGAGATATTGCAGGTCTATGTGTTCGCACAGACAATACAAATGATCCATGGTTCTCTCCTGCAGGATTGAATAGAGGACAAATTAAAAATGTTGTCAAGTTGTCTTGGAATCCAAATAAGACAAATAGAGATGATCTCTACAAGGTTGGAGTAAATCCTGTTGTGTCCTTCCCTGGTGAAGGTACTGTATTGTTTGGCGATAAAACAATGTTGACAAAACCTAGCGCGTTTGACCGCATCAATGTTCGTCGTCTATTCATTGTACTTGAAAAGGCAATTGCAACTGCAGCAAAGTATTCACTGTTTGAGTTCAATGACGAATTTACACGTTCACAGTTTGTATCTCTAGTAGATCCATATCTTCGTGACGTTCAAGGTCGTCGCGGAATCTTTGACTATAGAGTTGTCTGTGACGAAACAAACAATACTCCAGAAATAATTGATCGCAACGAGTTTGTAGGTGACATCTATATTAAACCAGCACGTTCAATCAACTTTATTCAGTTGAACTTTGTTGCTGTAAGAACTGGTGTTTCATTTGACGAAATTGTTGGAAGATTCTAATCTAAATAGATAAAAGATAGGAGTATCTTAGATGGCTTTTAATATCACGGATTTTCGTTCAACGCTAACTAGAGATGGTGCTAGACCAAATCTATTTGAAGTTACGATGAATTTTCCTACTAATGTCGTTACAAATGGCGCGATTGCATCAAGAAAATTTACTTTCATGTGTAGATCTGCACAACTACCAGGATCAAGTATTGGATCTGTAGTAGTTCCATACTTCGGAAGAGAAGTAAAACTTGCAGGTAATCGCGTATTTGCTGACTGGACCGTAACAATCATAAATGATGAAGATTTTGCTATCAAAAATGCATTTGAATTGTGGATGAATGGAATCAATAGTCATTTTGGAAATAGAAGAAATGGTTCTTTTGCATCGGCAACTTCTTACACCAGTGATGCTACTGTCAAACAGTATGGAAAAACTGGAAGTAGAATAAAAGATTATCAGTTTGTTGGTATGTTTCCGATTGATCTTGCTCCAATTGATCTTGATTGGGGTGCAAATGATGCGATTGAAGAATACGCAGTAACATTCCAATATCAGTATTGGTTGTCAAATACTACAGATAGAAGATCTTCGGTTTTTGGCTAAGATATAATAAAAAGTTTTATATCATGATATTTTTGAAGGGAAAAGTAAATGGCTAATTGGAAGTTATTTGGATTCCAGATAACGAACGAAAAAACCAAGAAGCAGGAAGGGCAACAGGACGCCAAGAATATAACAGAAAAGTCCTTTGCCCTTCCTCAAAACGACGATGGTGCCGTTACGCTTCAGACCGGAGCGTATTTTGGCACCTACGTTGATTTGGAAGGTGTTGTTCGTAACGAAATAGAACTCATTACACGTTATCGTGAAATGGCAATGCAGCCTGAACTGGAGACTGCAATTGACGATATTGTCAATGAAGCCATTGTCATGCAAGGACACACTCAACCACTAACAATCAATCTTGATGATCTCAAGCAACCAGATTCAATCAAGAAAAAGATTCGCGAAGAATTTTCAAACGTTCTCAAGATGTTGAACTTTGGTAACATGGGTTCAGAACTATTTCGTCGTTGGTACATTGACGGAAGAATGTTCTATCATGTGATCATTGATGAATCTAGACCAAGAGATGGTATCAAGGAACTCCGTTATATTGATCCAAGACGCATTCGTAAAGTGCGTGAAATTCAAAAGACAAAAGATGCAGCAACTGCTGCAGATATTATCAAGACAGTAAGAGAGTATTATCTCTACAATGAACGCGGTATCATTGGCGCACACTCAAACTTGGGCATGAGAATTGCTCCAGACTCTGTCATCAATGTGAATTCTGGATTGATGGATTCTCGTCGTGCAATGGTTCTATCATACTTACACAAGGCAATCAAGCCATTGAATCAGCTTCGTATGGTTGAAGATGCTACAGTCATCTATCGTCTATCAAGAGCACCAGAACGTCGTGTATTCTACATCGACGTTGGTAATCTACCAAAGGTCAAGGCTGAGCAATATCTTCGTGACTTGATGGTCAAGTATCGTAACAAACTTGTGTATGATTCAAGCACAGGTGAAATCAGAGATGATCGCAAGCATCTATCAATGCTTGAAGACTTTTGGCTACCCCGCCGTGAGGGTGGCAAAGGTACCGAGATCCAAACTCTTCCAGGCGGACAGAATCTTGGTGAAATGGAAGATGTCAAGTACTTTGAACGCAAACTATACAAGTCATTAAGCATTCCTATTTCTCGTCTTGAGATGCAACAGGGCTTCTCAATTGGCCGCACATCGGAAATTACTAGAGATGAATTGAAATTCTCAAAGTTTGTGTTTAGGCTTCGTAACAAGTTTTCCACACTATTTGACGAAGCACTCCGTGTTCAATTGTCACTAAAAGGTATTTGCACAGTTGAGGAGTGGGAAGACTTTAAAGAAAACATCTATTATGATTTCATTACGGATAACAACTTCGATGAGTTGAAGAAGGCAGAACTTATCCAGAATCGTATCACGGTTCTACAATTGGCAGATCCATACATTGGCAAATACTTCTCGATTGAATGGGCTCGCAAGAACATTCTCAATCAAACAGATGATGAAATTGCTGAAATCAAGAAGCAAATTGAAGAAGAACAAGAAGAAATGATGGTAATGGCGCAGAAACAAGCCGAATTAGCACAAGCAGCTACGCCACAAGATCCTCAAGCACAACAGCAACAACAAGCTGATCCAAACAATCCTATTGCACCACAACAAGATGGTCAACAACAGCAGCTTGATGTAGACACAGCATTTCAAAACACGACATCTCCAGGAGTCTCTCCATTGGATGATGCGGCATCTCAGCAATTGAAAGTTGAGAATAAAACCAATCTAAATAATATACTAAGAATAATCAAAGATCGGAGAAATGTTCTATGAGCAATGCAGTTGTAAGAACAATCGTAGAAAATATTGTCAATGACAAGTTTGAAAGTCTAAAAGAAGATCTTTCCAAAGCAGTTTCTGCCAAAGCAGTAAATGTTCTTGAAAGCAAGAAAGCAATGATTGGTAAAACATTCTTTGAAGAAAAAAAAAAGATAAATGAAGGCTTTAAGATAGGTGACAATGTAAAAATTCATCAAGATTTGAACGACACTGGTAAAATTGTAGGATCTGATGATCACAATTATCATGTTGATGTTGGTTCAAAATTGAGAAGACATTTTGTTGGAGATCCGCGTAGCAACGTTATACACATGCCAAAAAATAATATTCATCAATTAAATAAATATCGCGCAGGAATTCCGCATAATAATTAAGATAGAAGACTATAAGAAATGAAGACACTAAGCAAATTTTTTTCTGAAACCGAGCAATCAAATATTGATGATTCTATAGTCATGGAAGATCTTTCTTTCAAGTCAGATCCCCCAAACATCATTATGTTGAAACGCAAGGCTATTCGCGTTTTTCCGGACGGAAGAAAAGTTGCTTTATATTATGCAGATAAGATTCATCAGTATGTAACAATACCTTATTCTGACATGATGCACGGAAATAAAGGCATTGTTCAAGTGCATGAAGCAAAACAAGATCGTAGAGGCAACATGCCTGCTCTTCAAGATATAGTTCAAAAAGGTAATCCTGGAATGTTGACATTTGATAACGGCGGTCAACAAAAAGTTGATGTCATGACTGCACAAGCAATCATCAATGTTTACAACAAAGTAAATTTGACCAATCGCTACAAGATTGAAAGAATGATTAATAAAGATCAAAATAACTTTGCCAAAGTTGCAGCATTTGCACATGGCGCACATACGGATGGAATGTAAAGATGGCAAATACATCACAGAAACTTGTGGATTCTGAAAGAAGAGTTGTATACAAGTGGACAGGTAATACTGCTGAATCTGCTGTATTAAAAATTGATGCGGGTGCGTTGAATTTTTCATTGAATGCAAACAATCAACTTCTTGGCAGTGGCACGGATCGTAAAACAGCATATAGATTATCATTGAAAAAAGTTATCTATGATGTTGTAGCAGGTCAAGCAGGAAATGGTTACGTTGAACTTTATTGGACCGGTACACCAAATCAAACTTTGGTAACTTTGTCTGGTCAAGGTCAAATGGATTTTGCTGAAGGTGGTGATGGCATCATAATATTGAACAACGCATCTGGTGCTGGTTCAAATGGAAATGTAGGATTGCAAACTGTAAATTTTGCTGCTACAGGTTGCTCTTATACAATTGTTGCTGATTTTAGAAAACATTCTGAAGACTATTCAACCTTTGATAGGGACTAAATAAATGTCATCAACTAAAAAAATAATAGAATCTATCATACTAGATGACTTTAATAGCGCAAATGAAAGTCTTTCAGAATCATTTGTTGAAATTTTGAAAGACAAACTTTCAGAGGCAAAGAAGATTGTTGCTGCAAAGTATGGTGTAGCTGAACTTGCTGAAGCACTAGAATCAATTGATGAAGAAAATCTTGATGAAGGAACAAGAATTAGAATTGTAAAAGCGCGTTTGCGTAGAAAAAATGGAAAAATTGTTGTACAACGTCGCAAAAAAGTTCTTGGTTCTGGTTTGAAAGGCAAAGGCTACAAGATGGGGCCAGATGGTAGACCAGTTCGCATGTCTGCCGGCGAAAGACTTCGTCGTCGTCGCGCAAGACTAAAGGCCGAAAGAAAAAGAAAAAGTATTCTTGCCAGAATACGAAGAAATAGAAAAATGACTATGAGAAAAAGAACAGGTATGGGACTATGAAACTCATAAAAGAAGTCGTAGAAGAAGTTCGTTATTTGACTGAAGAAGGTCCTGCAGGAAATAAAGAACACTTCATTGAAGGTGTTTTCTTGCAAGCCGAGCGTCAAAATCGTAATGGTAGAGTATATCCAATGGATATCCTACAAAGAGAAGTATCTCGTTATACTACAAACTATATCATGCAAAATCGTGCATTTGGTGAACTGGGTCATCCAGATACACCAACAATCAATCTTGATCGTGTATCACACATGATCAAGGATTTGAAACAAGAAGGCACAAATTATGTGGGTAAAGCCAAGATTTTGGATACTCCTTATGGAAAGATTGTGAAGAATCTAATTGATGAGGGCGCCAGATTGGGCGTATCTTCTAGAGGACTGGGATCGCTAAAGCCTAAGAATGGTGTAAATCTCGTACAGGATGATTTTTATTTGGCTACAGCGGCAGACATAGTTGCAGATCCTTCTGCACCTGATGCTTTTGTTAGAGGTATCATGGAAGGCAAAGAATGGATTATTGAAAATGGTCAATGGAAAGAAGTTGACTACGATCATGCAAAAAAGGCTTTGAATGAGGCTAATAGAAGAGACATGGAAGATGTCAAACTTCGCCTATTCAAAAATTTTCTCTCAAAACTCTAAAATATATAAATAGTCTAATATAAAGGAGCAAAAACAAAATGGCAAAGAAAAATCTAGCAGAAGCAGCTGCCGCAATTCTTTCAGGCAACATGGCTTCTCTAAAACCAATGTCAAAGGGTGGCGAGGCTTTCGGTCAAGCCGGTGCTACACCAGCTGTAGCCACACCTGGTCAAGAAGGTTCACCACAAACAATTCAGCCTGCTATTGCATCAGCTGACGAAGCCGGCGTATCAAAGGCTACCGCTGCTGCTCCAACAGCAACTCCTCCAGGAGCAAAGCCAGCTCCAGCTGAGCCAATGCAGAAGGCTCCACCTCAAGTCAATGAAGAAGACGATGAGGAAGAAAAGAAAATGCATAATGAAGAATCTGATGATATGAAAAAAGAAACATATCACATGAAAAATGAAGAGAAAGACGAAGACGAGGAAGAAGAGAAGTCTGAAAAAGACGAAGACGAGAAAGAAGACGATGAAGACGACAAGAAGGCCATGAAAGAAGATCTTGACGCTCTTTTCCACGGCGAAAATCTTTCCGAAGATTTCATGAACAAGGCTGCAACCATTTTTGAAGCTGCTGTAACTGCAAGAGTCAATTCTCTTGAAGAGAAGATCCAGGAACAGTATGCTGAAATCCTTGAGCAAGTAACAGAAGAACTCAAGGAAGAACTAACAACAAAGGTTGACGACTATCTAAATTATGTCGTTGAAGAATGGGTTAAGGAAAACGAATTGGCAGTAGAGTCTGGTCTACGTTCAGAGTTGACCGAAGACTTCATTGCTGGTCTCCGCAACCTATTCGTTGAACACTACATTGACATTCCAGAAGAGAAAGTTGATGTAGTTGAGGAAATGACCTCAAAGGTCGTTGAACTTGAAAGCAAATTGAATGAACAGATCTCTTCTGCAGTTGAGATGAGAAAACTAATCATCGAATACGCAAAGAGAGAAGCATTCCATGATATTTGTGAAGGACTAACATCAACTCAAGTTGAGAAGATGAAGTCATTGTCTGAAGGTGTTGAATTCTCAACAGTTGAAGACTACACACAAAGTCTCTTGACTCTTCGCGAAAATTATTTCCCAACAAAGTCTCCAGCAAAGTCAAACAACGAAAGACTTGATGAAGAAACTGATGTTGTGGAAGAGACACAGAGAACGAGTCTTGAAGAAGCAAAGGCTAACAAGATTGCTGACCCAGTAATGGAAGCATATGTTAAGTCAATCAGTCGCACAATAGTAAAATAAATTTTTTAAAGGAGTTAACTTAAATGCAACTTACTGAACAATTAGTACAAAAGTGGGGTCCAGTTCTGGAACATCCAGATCTCCCAAAGATTGCCGATCCGTATAAGAGAGCTGTTACGGCTATGGTACTTGAGAACCAACAGATTGCTTCTGCTCAGCAGGCAGCATTCATGGGTGGTGATCGTAGTTTCCTAGCAGAATCAGCACCAACAAACGCAACCGGCGCATCAATCAGCAACTACGATCCAATCCTAATCTCATTGGTTCGTCGTGCGCTTCCAAACTTGATCGCATACGATATCTGCGGCGTTCAGCCAATGACAGGCCCAACAGGCTTGATTTTCGCAATGCGCGCAAAGTACGATTCACAGACTGGTACAGAAGCCCTGTTCACAGAAGCAAATACCAAGTTCTCTGCTGCTAACAAACTTGGTGCAAATGGTGCATCTCAGAATCATCAGTCTTCTGGTGGCGAAGGTTATGTTGACTATACTCTTGCCAACACAGGTAACGGTATGACAACAGCCCAGGGTGAAGCACTAGGTGACTCTGGTACAAATCTATTTGCTGAAATGGCATTCTCAATCGAGAAAGTTACAGTAACTGCTCGTGAGCGTGCATTGAAGGCAGAATACACTCTAGAACTTGCACAAGACTTGAAGGCAATTCATGGTCTTGATGCTGAGACAGAACTTGCAAACATTCTGTCAACAGAAATTCTAGCAGAAATCAACCGTGAAGTTATCCGCACAATCTATGCAACAGCAAAGTTGGGCTGCTCTTCAGGTACAACAACTGCCGGTACATTTGACTTGGATACCGACTCAAATGGTCGTTGGTCAGTTGAAAAGTTCAAGGGTCTTATCTTCCAGATCGAACGCGAAGCAAACGTAATTGCTCGTGCAACTCGTCGTGGCAAGGGTAACATCGTAGTATGCTCATCTGACGTTGCTTCTGCAATGGCAATGGCTGGCGTTCTACAGTACACCCCAGCACTTCAGGCCGATCTACAGGTAGACGACACAGGTAACACATTTGCTGGTCTTCTACACAACCGTATCAAGGTCTACATTGATCCTTACTACGGTCAGACATCTGGTGCAACAAATGCAGCAGAACTTGTAACAGTTGGTTATAAGGGAACATCACCTTATGACGCTGGCTTGTTCTACTGCCCATACGTTCCACTACAGATGGTTCGTGCAATCGGACAAGACACATTCCAGCCACGTATCGGATTCAAGACACGTTACGGAATGGTAGCAAATCCGTTCGCAGAAGGTGCAACAGCAGGTTTGGGCGTGCTTTCAAATCGCTCAAACAACTACTATCGTATCTTCAGAGTTACAAACTTGATGTAATTCTAAGAACAAAAAGAAAGCAAGACTACAACTTGAGGGGGAACTTCGGTTCCCCCTCTTTTTGTTTATAAATATCGTAGAGGTAAAACATGGCAAAACTAAACAAGCAACCAGAAAATACAAGTTTTCTACAACCAACAAAATTTCAGTTGACATTCACAAGAATGCCACACTTGACTTATTTTTGCCAAACGTTCAATCTACCTGGTTTGTCAATGTCAGAAATTGTGCAAAACACTCCATTTGTAGATCTATATGTACATGGTGACAAAGTTCAATATGAACCATTGGATTTGACTTTCATGGTAGATGAAGATCTTCGTTCGTGGTTGGAGATGCACAACTGGATAACTGGACTTACATTTCCTAAAAACTTTGAACAGTATCGTCGTCTATTGAAAGACAATCAAGACTATGGTGGCACTGTATCAGATGCAATCATGACGATAATGTCAAATAAGAATACACCGAATATTCGTATAACATTTAGAGACTGTTTTCCTACCATGGTATCTTCAGTCTCATTTGATTACACGATGGATGCAAGCATGACACTAACAGCTTCTGCAACATTCCGATATAACTATTTTGATGTTGACATTCTTTGATTTATAGTGTATAGTCACTATATTTCCAAGAATGGTGGATTATGATCAGAAACATTGATGACTTGATGGAAGCATGGAAGAAAGATTCACAGATTGATAGCACCGAGTTGGGCACAGAGTCCATTCGTCTATCGTCTCTACATGCCAAATACATAGAAGTATATAAGCATCAGAAGATGCGCGAACAGAAACTTCAGTTTGATCTCAACAAATTGACCAAGTTGAAATGGAGATATTATGATGGCAAACTCAATGGCACAGAAGAACTTGAGCAACTTGGTTGGGAACCCATGCGTGAAAAGTATCTTCGCGCCGACATTGGCACCATGATTGATGGTGACGATGACGTTCTTGAGATCAAGAACAAGTTATCATATACGGAACTTTTCGTTGACTGTTGCGAAAAGATCATCAAGGAAATCCACCAGCGTTCATTCAATTTGAAGAATGCTATAGAATGGCAGAAGTTTACGCAAGGTGTCTGAGAAAATAATCGTTGCAAAAAAGAATGAAGCATACATAATGATCTCTTGCGAGCGTAGTGTCGCACGGGAAATTTCTGACTACTTCACATTCTATGTTCCAGGATATCAATTTACTCCAGCGTTTCGCAATCGTCTCTGGGACGGCAAGATACGCATGTATGACACTAGAGATTCTACTCTCTATTATGGTCTAATACCGCATCTACAATCTTTTGCCGAAGAACGCAACTACAAGATTATCTTTGATGACAAGGTTCTTCAAACAACTTCTTTCTCTTTGCATGAAGCAAAAGAATATGCTGAGTCTTTGCAAATACAAAGCCGCAACAAGGATATTGAGGCTAGAGATTATCAAATAGAAGCATTTGCACATTGTATTCGTAATCGTAGACAAATGTTGATATCTCCAACAGCATCAGGTAAATCACTTATTGCATATCTTATCACGCGACATATGACAGATCAAGATAAAAAAGGATTGATCATTGTTCCTACGACATCTCTAGTTGAGCAGTTATATACAGATTTCCAAGATTACTCAACGAAAAATGGTTGGAGTGTTGAAGATAATATTCATAGAATCTATTCTGGTCGTGAAAAGTCTTCCGATAAACTTGTGACAATATCTACTTGGCAATCTCTATATACTTTGCCAAAAAACTATTTCAATTATGAATGGGTTATCGGAGACGAAGCACATAACTTCAAGGCCAAGTCGCTCACAACGATCATGACCAATCTAGACAATGCTTCTCTACGCATTGGCATGACTGGAACACTTGATGGAACAAAGACGCACAAACTTGTTCTTGAAGGTCTGTTTGGTCCTGTACGCAAGACAGTAACCACAAAAGAACTTATTGACAAGAAACAACTGTCCGACTTTGAGATCAAGTGTCTCGTCCTAAAATATCCAGAAGAGATCTCTCGTCTTCTCAAGGATGCAAAATATATTGACGAGATGAAATATATCGTGACGAGCGATGCACGAAACAAGTTCATTCGGAATCTTGTTCTATCGCTTGAGGGCAATACTCTCATTCTTTTCCAATATGTTGACAATCATGGAAAAGGATTGCATAAATTGATTGAAGAAAAAGCTGAAGGTAGAAAAGTCTTTTTTGTCCATGGTGGAACAGAAACGGAAACCAGAGAAGAGATTCGTGCAATCGTTGAAAAGGAAAACAATGCAATCATAGTTGCATCATATGGCACATTCTCCACTGGTATCAATGTTCGCAATCTTCACAACATCATCTTTGCCTCACCATCCAAGAGTCGCATTCGCAATCTGCAGTCCATTGGTCGTGGATTGAGACTTGGTGACAACAAGAAAAAGGCTGTACTTTTTGATATAGCTGATGATCTACGATACAAGAAACATGAGAACTTTACCTTGAAACATTTCCGGGATCGTGTTAGAATATACAATGAAGAGCGTTTTGAATACAAACTATATAACATAGAACTCAAGGTATAACCATGGAAATACTTTATATAAAACTAAAGAATGGTACGGATCTCATCTCCAATACCTCAATAAAGGGAAAGAATGTTACCCTTGAGAATCCTATGGCTGTGCGTCAATATGCAGATCAGACTGGACGTATTTCTCTTTCATTTCATGAATGGGTACCATCTGATTTCGTGGATGTATCTTCCTTTGTTATTGATAAGGAAGAAACGCTCATCATCTGCAGCACCTCTGTTAGAATAAAGGAATTCTACAAGGAGTGTATCAAGCCAGCAGATACAACAGATGAAGACGGTGAAGAAGCATCAACCGATGCATATTCAAGTCTCATGAAGTTACTGAGTAGTAATAGAAAACTATTGCATTGAGCTGAACATTACAAATGTACCGCTTTGTCAAGTGAAAGTCAAGAGAAATCGTCATGAAAAAAACCCCATCCAATCACTACATAGATAACAATGAGTTCCTAGCAGTTCTGGTCAAGTACCAGAAAGATGTGCGAAGAGCAAAACGCAATAAGGAAAACAAACCGCCCATACCAAACTACATAGGCGAATGTTTCATGAAGATTGCGGAACATCTATCGTATCGTCCCAACTTTGCGAACTATTCGTATCGTGATGAGATGATAGCCGATGCGATTGAAAATTGTCTCATGTATTTCGAGAACTTTGATCCAAAGAAATCAAAGAATCCTTTTGCATACTTCACGCAAATAGTGTATTATGCATTCATTCGTAGAATATCTAAAGAGAAGAAACAACAGTATGTGAAATACAAGTCTTTGGAGAACTCAAGAATATTTGATGAAATTACTGGTGAGGATCTTGAATTATTGGGATCTGAACTCAAATCTAATATCGTCAAAGGTCAAGAGATCTACGACAACATGGCAGAGTTCATAGAGAACTTTGAACAGACACGCAAGGTAAAGAAAGAAAAGTCGTCCAAGAAAGTAGGAATAGAAAAGTTTTACGAAGGAGATACCAATGGCTGAACAGGAGCCACTACCAGCATCAATAGAATACTTGATCAAGAACATGTTGGATTCAAACCAAGATGTGTGGCGTCGTCAACCGTTTCGTCAACGTCTTGCCAGAATGCGCGATTTGATTGATGAAAAGATCGTCAAGTATGATGCTGAATATACAAAAGCAAATAAAAATGTGACTCCGTTCAAGAGAGTATCTAAGTGAAGATTGCCATCATCAACGATACTCATGCAGGCGCAAGAAATGACTCTCTTGCGTTTGATGATTATTTTTTTCGTTTTTGGGATAATGTTTTCTTTCCATACTTGAAAGAGAATAATATCACCACTGTGTTTCATCTTGGCGATATCGTTGATCGGCGCAAGTTCATCAATTATGTGATTCTCAATCGCTGGAGAAACAAGTTCTTTGGTCGCATGAAAGACATGGATCTCAAGCTGCATGTCTTGGTGGGAAATCACGATGTGCCATACAAGAACACGAACGACATCAATGCGATTGAAGAATTGTTTGAACAGAATGAATACATTCAAGTTTATAAAGAACCGCGCGACATAGTTGTCGATGGTGTTGAGATTTGTTTATTGCCATGGATCAATGTCGAGAATCATCAGAGAACAGTTGAGCATATCAAGTCCAGTAGAGCACAGATAGCATTTGGGCATCTGGAGATTGCTGGATTTGAAATGGATCGTGGTAATATTTGCCATGATGGCATGAGTCGTTCCGTGTTCGACAAGTTTGAAACTGTATTGTCTGGTCATTTTCATCACAAGTCATCAGATGGTCATATCACATATCTCGGAAATCAATATCAAATGACATGGGCAGACTATGGTGACAAGCGTGGCTTTCATGTGTTTGATACAAACACCAGAGAGTTGTCATTTGTAGAAAATCCATATCAGATGTTCTACAAGATATCATATGACGACAAGAGTGATTTGGACTTTGATAAGTTGAAGACGATTGATTTTTCACAATATTCTGGAACATATGTGAAAGTATTGGTGCTAAACAAGACCAATCCATTTCTATTTGAGAGATTCATGCAGAAGTTGACTGATGCTGCACCATTGGACATAAGCATCGTGGAAGACTTTTCCGAATTGACAAATGGTGCTGATGACGATATAATAAATGAAGGTGAAGATACGATGACCATACTAGACAAGTATGTAGACGGTCTTCAAATGGAATCATCGGACAAACTCAAGTCTATTCTTAGAGAGTTGTATCTTGAAGCGGTAAATTTGGAAAAAGTATGATCTTCTTTGAAACCATCCGTTGGAAGAACTTTCTCAGTACGGGAAACGACTTCACGGAGATAAAACTCAACAAGTCATCCACGACATTGATCGTGGGTAACAACGGTAGCGGAAAGTCAACACTCTTGGATGCGTTGACTTTCGCGCTATTTGGTAAGCCATTTCGTGGCATCAACAAACCAGGGCTATTGAATAGCGTCAATGAAAAAGACTGTGTTGTAGAGATTGAGTTCAAGATCGGAAAAAAGTCATACAAGATTGTTCGTGGCATAAAGCCGGGGAAATTTGAAATCTATTGCGACGATCAACTTGTCAATCAGGATGCTTCATCCAGAGACTACCAAGAACACCTGGAGAAGTTCATTCTCAAGATGAATTTCAAATCGTTCACGCAGATCGTTGTTCTTGGCTCATCTACATTCGTGCCATTCATGCAGTTGTCTGCATCTGATCGTCGTGCAATCATTGAAGATCTTTTGGATATTCAAATCTTTTCGTCCATGAATGCTGTGCTCAAGCAGAAACTTGTTGCACTCAAGGACATGATGAATGATGTCTCACATCGTCGTGAATTGACTAAGGTGAAGATTGAATCGACCAAGAAGTTGATTGAAGAATTGGACAATACAAATGTTATTCAGATTGAAAAGATCAATCGTGATATTGCAAATAGCAATGTTCAAATAACAACATTGACAACTGAATACAATGATCTTCAGGCTGAGATTGAAGAATTGAGCAAGTCAATCTCTGACGAGAGAAAGACAAACAACAAGTTGTCCAAACTAAATGATCTATCGGTCAAGATCAACTACAATATCTCAAAGACTCAAACCGATATTGATTTCTATCATGAAAATGATAATTGTCCAACATGTCGTCAATCAATTGAAGAAGACTTCAAGGCCGAACAAATCAAGTCGTATGACGAGAAGATTCTGGAGTACAAAAGAGGTCTCGGCGATATTGACAAGGAAATGAAGAAGGTCAATGATAGGATTGACGAGATAAAGAAGATTGCAAAGAAGATAGTTGACAAGTCGTCGGAAATGCACAAGAAAACTGCAACCATAACTGCTGTTCGTGGTTATATTGATCGTCTTGTCAAGGACAAGGAAAACATTGAAACCAATAGAACGATTGATACTACGCACACGGATGACTTGAAGAACTTGGAAAACAAGTTGTTGGAACTTGATGAAGAAGAAAAGAAGATCGTGAATGACAAGCATCATCACGAACAAGTTGCCATTCTTCTAAAAGATAGTGGCATCAAGACAAAGATCATCAAGCAATATTTGCCAATCATGAACAAGCTGATCAACAAGTATTTGGCTTCGATGGAATTCTTTGTCAACTTCAACATCAATGAGAACTTTGAGGAAGTCATCAAGAGTCGTCATCGTGACGAATTCTCCTATGAGAATTTTTCTGAAGGCGAGAAGCAGAAGATTGATTTGTCGCTATTGTTCACTTGGCGCGCGATAGCAAAGATGAAGAATAGTGTTAGCACCAATCTTCTTGTGTTGGACGAGATCTTTGATAGTTCTCTGGATTCAAATGGTACGGAAGAACTTCTAAAGATCTTGAATTCCATAAGCACGGATACGAATGTATTTGTGATCTCACACAAGGGTGATATTCTTTTTGACAAGTTTAGATCAGTTGTTAGATTTGAAAAGGTAAATAACTTCTCAAGGATAATGAAATGACATCAAATATTGATTGGACTTCGCCCCGGGCGACACTTCAAACTTATCAAGACTTTGCTAAAGGCAATGATCGGTTTGAGTCTTTGACTGTCGACACAAAGATGATTACTGTTACGCACAAGGTTACTGAATTTGAAGATATAACAAAAGATGAAAAGCGTTATGAACAATACATCAAGGAAAAAATGGCACTTGAGATTGCCAATTTGATCTTGAAAGACGATCTTGTTTTGTTTACGAAACAAAACGATGTTGCAACATACACAAAAACATATCGTGCGCGAGCATTCTTGGCAAACAAAGATATTGTATCTATTCTCGTAAAGTCCGATATAAAATAAAGGAAAGTAAAAAATGATAGAAGGTGGTATGCTAAAAATCAATACGGCGGCGCAAACGATTCGTCCGTATGAAATCTATGATCTTGTGAAATCAACTGATCCAGTTCTCAAGCAAATCTGCAAGCCATTTGATTTTGCAAATCCCCCTATTGATCCAATTCATCTCTCATCGTCTTTGTTTGAGACGATGTTCAAGCATAGTGGTCTTGGATTGTCTGCGCCACAAGTTGGAATACCATATCGTGTATTTGTCATTGGATATGATAACACGAACAAGCAAGTGTTTTTCAATCCAGAGATCATTGAGAAATCAGAGCGTGAAGACGATCATCTTGAAGGATGCTTATCATTCAAAAGATTGTTTTTCAAGATTTCTCGTCCGCAAGAAATCAAGATCAAGTATCAGCATGTTAGCGGCAAATGGGATGAAACTAAGTTCGTAGGCTTGACCGCTAGATGTATTCAGCATGAGATGGATCATCTTGATGGCATTTGTTTTACGGATAGAGTTGGTAAGACAACTCTTATGATGGCAAGAGAAAAAGAACGCAAATTGAGAATAAAGATGACCAGAGATGCTAGAAAGTGATTGGAGATACTGGGAGAAGCATGACATGAAAGATAGTGAGTTTCTTTTTTGGTTGAGAGATAGACTCATCAATGTCTACGGTGAAGATCCACATATCGACTATGTTCAAAAACTATATTCCATAGCCAGAAAAGTGGAAGATGATGAGAACTATTGGAATAGAGTAATAGATAGTTCTAGACAAACAGACTAAATCATGTTATGATTGTTTTTTATCATAGGATATCGTGATGTACCAAAAATATACCGTTGATGATGTAAAGAAGTCTTCCGCTCGTAAATTGTTCAATGTGATTTCCACGTTTGCTGGCGGCGGTGGCTCTTCTACTGGATATCGTCTTGCTGGTGGTAATATCATCGCAATCAATGAATTCGTTGAAGAAGCAATCAAGACATACTCAACGAACTTTCCTGACACCAAGATCATACCCGGCGACATCAAGAAATTGACTGCAAAAGACTTTCTTGATACAGCTGGACTCAAGCCTGGCGAACTTGATATTCTTGATGGATCTCCACCGTGTTCAGCATTCTCTGTTGCAGGTAAGCGCGAGAAGGGTTGGGCTGGACATGTCACAGATACACGCAAGTCATACTTTGACGATGATGGTAATATCATTGAAGAAGGCGAACTTCTTGTTCAAGAAGGTATCAAGAAGTACTCTGATGGCAAGACCGTAGAAGCCATTGAAGATCTATTTTTGGAATTCATTCGTATCGCAAAAGAGATCAAGCCAAAGGTAATCGTTGCCGAGAACGTCAAAGGCATCACGTTTGGTGAAGCCAAAAGCAAACTATATGAGTTTGTCAATTCGTTTGAAAAGATTGGATATCAAGTTACATATCAGGTATTGAATGCAGCAGATTTTGGTGTGCCACAAGCAAGAGAGCGTACTCTATTTGTCTGCATACGCGAAGATGTATGTGATGCAATTGGCTTGAACTTCCTCAATATTCACTCTACTGTTTTTCCTAATGCAACATATGCAAAGCACATATCTTTGCGCGAGGCAATTGAAGACATAGAGAATGATCCGAACGAATTGCAGGAACTCTATGACTATGTGCAAAATGGCTTTCAAAAAGATTGGATCACGAAACTACCTTTCAATCCAACAAGACATACAAAGCCATCGGACAAGGAATTTCGCGATTGGAATCCCAAGGCATCATGCTTCAACATGATTCGCCCATGTCCAGATCTTCCGTCTCCAACTTTGACTCAGCGCGGACAACAGAAGTCCGTATCTGGCGTGTTTCACTATGCCGAGAATAGAAAGTTCACGATCAAGGAATTGAAGCGTATCATGAGTCTACCCGAAGACTTTGTTCTTACAGGCACGTTTGATCAACAGGCTGAGAGAATTGGACGCATGGTTGCACCAAAGATGATGGCTGCTCTTGCAGGTAGCATCTATGAAAATGTTTTGAAGCCATATAATGATAGCCAAGTTACTAAGTGAAGAAATAGAAAAAGCATCAAACGATATCAACGTCGCTGTACTTTTGTCTGGCGGCGTTGATAGCATTTCTGTGGCATTAGCAGCACATCGTGTTGGTAAGAAGATTACTGCATACACGTTTCATCTAAAAGACCAGCCGACATATGATGCAAGTAAAGCACAAGAAATAAGTAAGATCATGGGTTGGTCGTGCAAGACGATTGAAATTCCTGTTGACAATGTTATACGGGATTTCATTCGCCTTCGTCGTGAAGTAGATTGTCAGAAGAAGACACACTATGAATGCTGCTTTCCTTTTCTATATGTCTATCCGCAAATAGAAGAGAAAGAAGTGCTTAGTGGATGGGCTGCCGATGGTTACTATGGCGTATCCAAGAAAGCCAATCTACACTACAAGCATACGATGGAAAAGTTCAACGAATTTCGTGAAGATTATTTTCTGCTTGATCACTGTGCTGGCTATCTTTGGCACAAGAGGATTGCTGATATGCACAACAAGATCTTTATCACACCATATCTAACCGAGCCAGTAAAACAGTTTTTTTGGACCAAAGACTGGTATGAATTGAATCAGCCATTTCAGAAACACCATGTAGTAGAAGCATTTGATGAATTTTCTAGATTTGGTGCCGTAAAGAAACACATCAATCTGCAATTGGGCTCAGGTGTTGACAAACTGTTTGAATCTGTTATAATACCTGACAAGACGATCAACTATCGTAATAGAAAACGCATCATGGATATTTGCAAGGATTGGAGAAATAGATGACACAAAAATTTACATTTGCCCAGCGCGAAGAGGGTTTTGACAATCACATTAGCCAGTCCATTCGCGGATACAACGACTTGATTGGTGATGTCATCAATCTCTCGCAGTATTTTGTAGAGAACGATACTGTCGTCTATGATATCGGCTGTTCAACTGGCAAGATGCTTCGTGCAATGATTGGTCAGAACGAGAAAATTGCACCTCGTGCCAATTATGTAGGAATTGAGATTGAAGAAGATTTCTTCAAGTTCTTTGATGAGAATGTTCAGAGTAATTTGGAGTTCATTCGGAATGATGTGCGTGATGTAAGTTTTGCTGTCAATACATCTTTGATCACTTCTATTTTCACTCTTCAGTTCATGCCCAGACAAGATCGTCAGGATGTCATCAATCAAATCTATAACTGTTTGATTCCCGGTGGGGCGTTCATCTTTGCCGAGAAGACGATTGGCAACAATCCGATGATTCATGAGATGCGTACATTCACCTACTATGATTTCAAGAAACTCAGTTTCACCTATGACGATATCATGACGAAGGAAAAGAAACTGCGTTCCATGTTGAAGTCCAATAGTCGTCAGGAATTGATTGAAATGTGTGAGATTGCTGGATTCAATCCCAATTCAATTGATTCGTTCTGGCAAAACTTTGCGTTTACTGGATTCATTGCAATCAAGAACTGATTGGGAATTCCAATATACATATGTGGTAGATGCATAGCTGCTATGCATTGGGAAAACAAAGATTGTCCTTGTTTCCAAGAAACGATCAGAGTATACTGACCACATGATCGAGAAAAAGACACCCACCATTCACCGGGAAGCCAAGTCACAGCTTGCGCGTCTCATGGCCAACGAGAACCTCACGGTCGAGCATCGTGCAGTTCGTACAGCGTCCTTCGACACGAATAATCGTGTTCTGACGCTTCCAATCTGGACTGACATGACTGGCGATATCTATGATACGCTGGTTGGTCACGAGGTTGGACATGCGCTGGATACTCCAGCGGGTGTCGATGCCATTCTTTCCGCAATCAAGGCGATTGACGCCAACAACATGCATGGCGCCAAGATGTTCCTCAATGTGGTTGAGGATGCTCGCATTGAAAAGATGGTGCGTCGTCGTTATCCTGGTATGCGTCGTTCCTTCTCTCTCGGCTACAAGCAGCTGTTGGATCGGAACTTCTTTGGCACGATTGGTCGTGACCTGAAGACGTACAAGCTGATTGACCGCGTCAATCTGTACTTCAAGCTGGGTTCGGCTGCGATCATTGACTTCTCTCCCAAGGAGATGGAGTTGGTTCGCATGGTTGACAACAGCGAATCCTTTGAGGACGTTGTCGCCGCAGCCAAGGCGCTCTATCAATATGCCAAGGATCATAAGGAAGACCAGCCTGATCAGGACGGCGATCAGGACGAAGACTATGACATGTATCCGGATGACGACGGAAACTATTACATGGAGAGCGAGTCTTCTGACGAAAATGACGAGGAGGATGAGTCTGACGACGAGACTGGTTCTCCTTCCGATCGGGACGATGAGGACGACGAGTCCATGTCCAAGTCCGAGGCTGAAGATGGTGAGGATGGGTCCGATGATGAGGACTCAGATTCTGAGGATGCCTCTGACTCTGAGGATGAGCCGATTGATGATGTAGGCACTTCGGAAAACAATCCGACTTCCGAGACTCAGGAGTCTTGGGAAAACCAGAAGGACAAGCTGCTCTCTGGTGCGGTTCGCGGTTACCTTTACTGCAACATTCCCGAGATTGATGGTCATAATTGGATTGTGCCTTACAAGCAGATCCATTATGGAAATGGTAAGACTGGCGAGGGGCGCATCGACGGCCTGTCTACGGTTGTTCAAGCGGAAGGCTGGAATGGTCTTCGTGGTCCGAACGAGGCCGAGCGTTTTGCCATGCTCAACAAGTTCAAGAGCGAAAATGCACCCATCATTTCCTTCATGGTGAAGGAGTTTGAAATGCGTAAGGCTGCTGAGCAGTATGCTCGTCAGTCTATCGCCAAGACTGGCGTGATCAACACCAACAAACTCCATACCTACAAGTACAATGACGATATCTTCCGTCGCATCACCAATGTGCCGACTGGCAAGAATCATGGTCTTGTTCTTATTCTGGATTGGTCTGGTTCCATGGGTCAGCAGATTACGGGCACCATTGAGCAGCTTCTGAACATGGCACTCTTCTGCCGTCGTGTCCAGATTCCGTTTGAGGTGTTTGCATTCAGCGATGGTTATCACCCGCATCCTGAAGGGGCAAGTAATTTCAAGTATGATAATGGCGATATGATGATCACCTATGGACTCTCGCTTCTTCAGCTTCTGTCCTCTACCATGAAGCCGAAGGAACTCAATGATGCCATGGGCAATCTTCTCGCTCTTGGAGAAAACTTCAGGCCGGGTAATCGCAATACTCGTCCCATGGGGTACTTCCATCTCAATGGAACTCCGCTTGATGGTGCGTTGCTTTGCCTTCCGAGCATCGTGAATGCTTTCCGCAAGCGTAACAAGCTGCAGATCGTCAATACGATCATCCTTACCGATGGTGAGAATTCCTATAGTCCCGAGATCAATGACAAGGAATATGCCCGTTGGGGTAATAAGGTTCTTGTGGTTCGCGACAAGGTGACCAAGGCTGAGTATACCTGTTCTATGCATGGTGGTGAAGAACTTACCAAGATTCTCCTCAAGAACCTTGAGGATCGTACCAATGCAAACGTCATTGGTTACTATCTGGTCAGTGGATCTTCTCGTACCCTGAGGCAGGCTATTAGTCCGTATTTTCCTGACGATATTGAGAATGCGTTCAATAAGTTCAATGAAAAGAGGTACGTGGAGATCACCAGTAGGGGTTACACCTACTACTATGTGATCAAGGGTAACAATCTTCAGATTGAAACTGAGGAGCTGGATATCGGTCGTGCAACTTCTGCCAAGGCTATTGCCAAGGCATTTGGAAAGTACTCCAAGAACAAGTTGGACAATCGTGTCATGCTTTCCAGGTTCATTGAAAAGATTTCGGCTTGACATTCCCAATCTTGTATTGTATTCTTAGATCATAACCTGAGAGGAAATAAATGTCTCTGACCAACAAGCAGATTGCCTTCATCAAGCTGGCAAACGCAAACGGTTTTACCAGCACGATTTCCCGCAAGGACGCAAAGGCGCTTTGCAAGGCTAATGACTTCAAGTGGCCGCGATGGATTGCGATTGACGACCAGTATCGTCACGCTCGCGGCGTCTATAGGCTTCCCAAGATTGATAGTGAGGTAAGTGTGCCTAAGGTTTCTCGGATTGATACGCCCGTGCAGCAGGCTCCTGCACCGACCATGAATCTTCAGGTTCTTGGTACGAATGTGGCGGAATCGCTCATTCCAATGCCCAATCGCAAGTATGTGCCATTTGGCAACTTTGCCGATGTTGAGGCTATCATTTCTTCCACTCTATTCTATCCGATCTATGTCACGGGTCTGTCTGGCAACGGCAAGACCATGATGATTGAGCAGGTCTGTGCCAAGGCTCGGCGCGAGATGGTTCGCGTCAATATCACGGCCGAGACTGACGAAGACGATCTTATCGGCGGCTTCCGTCTGATTGATGGTCAGACCGTGTGGCATAATGGTCCTGTGGTCATGGCCATGGAGCGTGGTGCTGTACTGCTCCTGGACGAGGTTGACCTTGGTTCAATTAAGCTGATGTGCCTTCAGCCCGTGCTTGAGGGTAAGCCGATCTTCATCAAAAAGATCAACAAGCTGGTTCAGCCTGCCAAGGGCTTCACGGTTGTTGCTACTGCAAACACCAAGGGTAAGGGTTCAGACGATGGTCGCTTCATTGGCACCAACGTGATGAACGAGGCTTTCCTTGAGCGTTTTTCCATCACCCTTGAGCAGGAGTATCCGCCTGCTGTAACCGAGAAGAAGATCCTTCTCAACATCCTGGATCGCTCTGCGGACAATGACAAGGAGTTTGCCGAGCTGCTTATCAAGTGGGCAGAGGCAATTCGCCGCACCTATTATGATGGTGGTGTGACCGAGATCATTTCCACTCGTCGTTTGGTGCATATCTGCGAGGCGTATAACATCTTCTCCAAGGATCGCAAGAAGGCGATTCAGCTCTGTCTCAATCGGTTTGATGCGGACACCAAGAATTCGTTCATGGATCTGTATACCAAGATTGATGCTGAGGTCAATCCTCCTGTGGTTGCTGCGCCTGGCACCGACAGCCCGACTGTTCAGGCTGAGATGTCGCTTGAGGACAAGATCAAGGCGGCTGACGAAATTCCCTTCTGAAAATACTTGACATTCCATTTCAACATTGATATAATGTTGAATAATGGAGCGACGTTCTTGGTTGCTCGTCACTCCGTTTCTCTCTAGTGCAACCTTTTGTTATGGAGTAAAATATATGGCTAAGATCTCTGCTAAGACTCGTATGCTTCAGGCTCTCAAGGGCAATGGCGCATACAACACCTTCTCGGTTGCTCAGGGTCGCAATCGTTTCGGTGTGACGAATGTTTCAGCTCGTATCGCTGAGCTGCGTCAGGATGGTCATTCCATCTATACGAACGTTCGTCGTCGTGGCGATGGCAGCAAGGTCCGCGTCTATCGTCTTGGCACTCCGACCAAGGCCATGAAGGCTGCGGCTCGCAAGACGAAGACTCGTCGTTCTGCCTGATTCAATAGTTCATATTGAGTCCATGAAGGGGAAGAGAAATCTTCCCCTTCTTCATTTGCTAACTAAATAGGAGTATGGTTTAGTAATTACTTTTTTGATTGGAGTACACTATGGAAATTTCTATCTCTGTTGACGAACTACGCAAAAGAAAGTTGTTTATCGCCACACCAATGTATGGTGGTATGGCAAATGGACTTTACATGAAGTCCTGTCTAGATCTACAGTCTATACTAAATCAATATGGCGTTGAAGCCAAGTTTTCATTTCTATTCAACGAATCCCTCATCACTCGCGCAAGAAATTATTTGACTGATGAGTTTTTGAGAAATGAACAGTTTACTCATCTTCTATTTTTGGATTCGGATATTCACTTTAATCCACAAGATGTTGTCACGATGCTTGCACTTGACAAGGACATCATTGGTGGACCATATCCCAAGAAGTCAATCAATTGGGGTAATGTTGCAAACGCCGTAAGAAGCAAGCCTGATATTGAGGCTGGAGAACTTGAAGGATTGGTTGGCGAATTTGTATTCAATCCTGTTGCTGGAACAAAGCAGTTCTCTATTACTGAACCACTTGAAGTCATGGAAATCGGAACAGGTTTCATGATGATCAAGCGAGAGGTCTTCAAGAAGTTTGAAGACGCATATCCAGAGTATCGTTACAAGCCAGATCATGTTGGTCAAAAGCATTTTGACGGCTCGCGATACATTCATGCATATTTTGATACGATCATTGATCGTGGACCAAATGCTCCTGGCTCATCCGAGAGATACCTTTCAGAAGATTATTTCTTCTGTCAGATGAGCCGTAAAATCGGCATCAAGATTTGGTTGTGCCCGTGGATGAAGACGCAACACGTTGGCACATATGCGTTTACTGGTGATCTTCCAAGAATTGCACAGTATACGGGACGTATATGATTATTGGATTTGTTGGTACTATCGGTAGCGGTAAAGGAACTGCTGGCGATATATTGGCGCAGCGGGGCTTCTTTACTGAAAGTTTCGCTGCGCCTCTAAAGGATATAACTGCAAGTCTTTTCGGTTGGCCAAGACATCTTGTCGAAGGTGATACAACTGAGTCTCGCGAATTTCGTGAAACAAGAGACGAGTGGTGGTCCAATAGATTCGGCAAAGATATCACTCCGCGTTTGATATTGCAGCTCATTGGTACTGAGTGTATGCGCGAGTGTATACACTCAGACTTCTGGGTTGCGTGTCTCGAAAGACGAATAAAGCAGAATCACGATTATGTGATTACAGATGTTCGTTTTCCTAACGAGATTGATTCCATTCACAAGATGGGTGGAAAGATTGTAGAGATTCAACGCGGAAAACCTGCGGATTGGTATGTACATGCTTGCATGTATAACAATGGCGATTCTGGTGTAAAGCCTAGTGCTCATTATTCGGAGTGGGCATGGATGGGATACAAGACTGACTACACATTGAACAATGATGGGTCTTTGGAAGACCTTGAAAATGACATTGAATTGATGCTTGAGTGCTTGACACCACCAAGGTAAAGTGATACTATTATCTTCATACAACTATGGAGTTTTGTTATGAAATTCTCACAAGAGACGATGAATGTCTTGAAGAACTTCTCCCAAATCAATCAGGGAATCTTCTTCAAGAAGGGTGATGTAGTTTCAACTATCTCACCTCAGAAAAACATTTTGGCCGAGGCTACAATCAAGGAAAGTTTTCCAAGAGACTTCGGCATCTATGATCTTCCAAACTTTCTGAGTGTGCTTTCTCTTAGCAAGGAAGATCCAGAAGTTGCTTTTGAAGACAAGCAGCTTACCCTCATTGGCAACAATGGTCGTGCGACGATCACCTATCGTTATACTGATGCATCTATGATTGTTTGTCCGCCAGACAAGAAGCTGACTGTACCATCTGCAACGGTATCGTTTGATCTTACTGAAGTTGATCTTGCTTGGGTATCTCGTTGTGCTGCAGTACTTCAGCAGCCAAACGTATCCATCGAGAGTGATGGTGAAAAGGTGTATGTGTCTACATTCGATTCAACAAATGATTCCACACATACACAGAAACTCACGATTGCTGATGGCAATGGTGAGACATACAAGTTTGTTCTTCGCACCGAAAACCTGAAGCTGCTGCCAGCAGATTACAAGGTTGAGGCTACCAAGGGAATTATCACATTCTCCGCGAAGAACTCGGCAATCAAGTATTGGATTGCAACTGAAAAGACAAAGGAGTGATCAATGTCTACAATTGGAAACAATAGTGGTGTTCCTTCTCTGGATCCAGAGGAGATCAAGAAGATTGTTGATGCCGTCAATGTCATCAATGATAGCATGACGCGAGTTGCTGCCGAGCGTGATCTTGTAAAAGAGACAGTCAATAGGATTCATGAGGAAACAGGTTTTCCTAAGAAGCTGTTGCGTCGTATTGCAAAGACACATTATCAGAGATCCTTTGAAATGGATCTACAAGAAAATCGTGACTTTGAAAGCACATACGAGACGATCACCAACAAGAAGTAAGTTCTATGGCTAAACAGAGATACGCCACATGCACTTGTGAAGGTTGTTACGTCAGATTGCCAAAAAATGAGGCATATTATGATGATGTAACAGTTGAAATAGGTGGATGGGAAGGATCTTCTGAAGGCTCTTACTCTGGAAGTGGGCGTAGATCATCCAAAAATAATTATGGTTGGTCTAGTTATGGGTCTACTCGTAGTTCCAGTTCCAGTAGAACACATTATCGGCATCGTAGATTGTGGTACTGTTTTGACTGCTACAATAATCTGCTAGAAGCAAGAGTAAAGGCCGAAGAGGAAAGAGAAGAGCGAGAAAGACGAGAAGCTGAAAGAAGAAGACTTGAAAAAGAGCAGAGAAGACCCTTTGTTATCTTCATTTGGTTCTGTATAATAACCCTCATCATCATGTTGTTCGCAAAGCCGTAGGAGATTTGGAATGTCTAATAATGATCAATTCTTGTGGACCGAGAAGTATCGCCCACAGAAAGTTGCAGATTGCATTCTACCAGAAAGCATCAAGAGTGCATTTCAGGAATATGTAAATCAAAAAAACATTCCAAATCTTCTTTTGACAGGTGGTCCTGGCGTTGGTAAGACGACTATCGCCAAGGCCATGTGCAATGAAGTTGGTTGTGACTTCATGGTCATCAATGGTTCGGATGAACGAGGCATTGATGTTCTTCGTACCAAGATCAAGACGTATGCATCTTCCATGAGTTTTTCTGGCGGCAGAAAAGTCGTCATCATTGATGAAGCGGACTATCTAACGCCAGAAGCACAAGCAGCCATGCGAGCTGCTATTGAAGAGTTTGCATCCAATTGTTCTTTCATCTTTACCTGCAATTACAAGGCTCGCTTGATTGAAGCCATTCATTCACGTTGTTCCGTGATTGAGTTCAAGATCAAGAATGGCAACAAGGTGAAGATGGCGGCTGGCTTTCTAAAAAGAATTCAGAGTATTCTTGATCAGGAAAAGATCAAGTATGACAATGGTGCTCTTGTTCAGATCATTCAAAAGCACTTTCCAGACTATCGTCGCGTATTGAATGAGTTGCAGAGATATGCCGTTCGTGGCGAGATTGACTCTGGCGTACTTGCACAAGTTGGTGATGTCAACCTCAAGGAACTTGTTGGTTTCTTGAAGGAGAAAGACTTCACGGCTATGCGTAAGTGGGTTGCGACAAACTCTGATGCTGATCAAAACAAGATCTTCCGTCAGATCTATGATGCGATGTATGATACCATGCAGCCACAGTCTATTCCACAGGCTGTGATCGTGTTGGCTGATTATCAATACAAGTCGGCGTTTGTTGCTGATCAAGAAATCAACATGGTTGCATGTTTGACAACCATCATGATGGAGTGTTCGTTTAAATAATGCTAAATCCTAGACAGCTTAAAGTATTAAAGTCGTTTAATTGGAATAATATATTTTCCGATGCTCTTGCATGTGATGCCTTAAACGAGGCTCAAAATAGATTTTTGAAAGGTAGAATCATAGAGAAATCGATTGAATGGAATAGTAATGGTCATTTGACATACATTGGTGATAAGCATAAGGATTTTGATTGGGTCGAAGAGAAATTTGAAGTTGAAATGAAAAGTGTAACATCTTATAGGATTTATGGTAAAAAAGGTCAGATAAAAGGAAAATTTGAAATACTACTTAGCAGTGTGATGGGCAATAAGAAACAGACACCTATTGAATCCGAAATATGCGATCTTATATTGATACTTTATCGTGATGGTGCATTTGTTCTTGAGAAAGAAAATGTACTTAAAAACATACAATCTTATGAGGATGGATTACGAGTTAGAGGACATACGTCATGCTTGATTCCATTGACTGGATTAATTCAAGAGAAAAATATTGTAAAGAATCCAAAGTTTTTGAATTTTCCTATTCACTTGAATAAATTGATAGAGAGTGCTATAAAAGATTCATATGCTTGAGGTTTATGATAATGGACTTGTTTAAAGATATTTTACCATCAATTCAAAAGACAAAGAAGGATTTGTCAGATGAGCCAGACTTTAAAAAGTCGTATAATGCATTTGTGGTCAATCGTGCGCTATCATATCATGTGGATTCTATACTCCACGCCAATGAAATGAATAGTAGGCATGGATTGGACGAAAATCTACAATATCATTTTTATCTAAATAGTATACGATCTATGAAACGCAAGTTTCAGCCGTGGGTCAAAAAAGAGAAGAATGATATTCTGGAGGCCGTAAAAGAGTACTACCAGTTTTCCAGCGCAAAGGCATTAGAGGCGATGCGTCTTCTCTCCACTGATCAGGTTGATCATATAATAAGTATAACAAAAAAAGGTGGAGTGGGTAATGTGGAGCGTAGAAGACATGGTGGAGGTGACGCTAAAAGAGCGTGATGACTTCCTAAAGGTCAAGGAAACATTGACCAGAATTGGCGTAGCCTCAAAGAAGGATCAGACACTCTATCAATCTTGTCATATTCTTCACAAGCAGGGTAAGTACTATATCGCACATTTCAAGGAGTTATTTGCACTTGATGGCAAGCCAACAAATTTCTCCGAAGGCGATATTGCAAGAAGAAACTCAATTGCAAATCTATTGGCTGAATGGGGTCTTGTTGGGCTAGTAAAGCCAGAGAGAACAGCAGATCCAGTATCGCCACTAAATCAAATCAAGATACTGGCCTTCAAAGACAAAAATGATTGGCAACTTGTAGCAAAATATAATATTGGTAAGAAAAAGATTGAAACTGAATAATTGAAGGAGTTTATATCATGGCAACAAAATTGAAGTACTACAAGATACATCCGCAAGTACAAGCACCAGTCTATTCAACGACTGATGCTGCTTGTTTTGATATCTTTCTATGTACATTTGGTGTAATGTCGTTTGAAGGATATGATGATACGGGAAAGAAGTTTAGTCGGCTATTAACAAGCGATGGTGGTGTAACGATATGTCCAAGAGATCGTGTGCTTGCACCCACTGGATTGATCTTTGATATTCCAAAAGAATACTCAGTACGCATTCATCCTCGCTCGGGTCTTTCCTTGAAAGAGGGTCTAACGCTTGCAAATGCTGAAGGTGTAATTGATTCTGATTATATGGAAGAAACTTTCGTCATGTTGACAAACATTACAACTAGAAACATAGTTGTACCCAATCTATCTAGAATTTGTCAAGGTGAACTTGTACGCAATAATAGAGCAGCATTTGAAGAAGTAAAGGCAAGACCAACACGCGATAACACAAATCGTAAGGGCGGATTTGGTTCTACAGGCACAAAGGTACTTGACAATCCTACTGCGAATACTATATAATATACAGACTAGCGCCAAATGGGCTAGTCGTTTTCAACTTGCTTAAAAGGAGTTAACATGACATTCGCATACGGTCGTAATCTGCTTCCTTCAACTGTTGGTTTTGATAGACTTCTATCTACTCTAGATGAAGCACTAAATATTCCCGAGAAGGTACTTACCTCTTATCCTCCATACAACATCGCTAAAGTTAGCGAAGACAAGTATGTAATTGAATTGGCAGTTGCCGGATTCAAGAGAGAAGAGATTGATATCACTCTTGAGGATAGCAAACTAACAATTCAGGGAAACGCAAAGAAAGATGAGGACGGAAGTAAAACTTATTACCATCGTGGCATTGCTCTTCGTAATTTTACCCGTGTATTTACTCTCGCTGATACGGTAGTAGTAAATAGTGCTGATCTTGTTGATGGAATGCTTGTAGTTGAACTACAGAATATCATTCCAGAAAGCAAGAAGCCAAGAAAGATTTCCTTGGGCGGCACACAAAAAGTTCTCGCTTCAGAATAATTTCTGAATAAATAATCACACTTATTTCAACAACTAACCAGTCACCGTGGGCAATATCGTTCACGGTGACTTTCTATCTAGAAAGGATACTTTGATGGAACAATACTGGGGTTATCACGCCATGCTTGATTGTCGCGCCTGCGATATTGAGTCAATCAAGAGTTATGATAATGTCTATAATTTTGCCAAAAGTCTTGTGAATGCCATTGATATGAAAGCCTTTGGAGAACCCCAGATTGTTCATTTTGGTGAGGGAAACAAAGCAGGATTTACTCTTGTTCAGCTCATTGAAACAAGCAATATCTGTGCTCATTTCTGCAATGACACGGGCGATGCCTACATTGATGTATTTTCTTGCAAGCCATATGATCGTGATGTAGTTCGCGACGAGATCATCAAGTTCTTCAAGCCTCGTCAGATTACAGTAAACTATCTTGAAAGACAGGCATGAGAGATGAGCGGTGTATCATATATGGGTCGGCATGTTATTGCTGATCTACATGATGTATCGGCTGAAGTTCTTGGCTCAATTGATTTTTGGAAAGAAATCCTAATCGATGGAGCCAAGAAATCAGGTGCAACAGTTCTAAGCGATCACTTTCATCATTTTGGTGAGGGTTATGGCATTACTGGTGTAATTGTCTTGGCCGAGAGTCATATTTCAATTCATACATGGCCTGAAAAAAACTATGCTGCAATTGATGTGTTTATGTGTGGTACTTGTGATCCTGAAGTTGCAGTAGATCATATTACGAGCAAGATAAATACTTTTGTCAAGAAAGACTTGATTTATCGTAAGTGATTTGATATACTGCATTTGAGTTTTGGAGATTTTATCATGAGATATATTGGATACTCAGTCTCTCGTTGTATACGCGACATAGTAAAGAAGCGTGTCAATATCTACGCAGTAGAAGTTATCATTGGTCGTACCTCAATAGAAAATGAGCAGCATGTAGCAGAAGTTGCTCGCGGATATCACAGTCTACCAAAGGGCGATTATCGTTCTTGGAATGATTTGGATTATGATGCATGTCATGGAGTTCTTCTGGAACTGTATCGTGATGGTAAGTTACATCAGCCAAGATTGTTTGGTAAGTATCCAATTCGCATGGACAATCATTGGGGTGTGATTGCTCCGTTTCCCATGAGCGCATTCTGATGAGAGCCGTTGTTATAATTCCAACAACAGGCGACAAAAAAGTCCTAGAAGCAATCAAGAGCGTCGAAAATCAAACTTATGCTGATACGAGTTATCTCGTCGTTGTTGATGGTAACAAGTTCAAGCATAAGTTTGATGATCTGTTTGTAAATTCTGATCCATACATGCCACCTAAAGATGTCGTGTATCTAAAGCACAACACAGGTGCTGATGGATTCTACGGTCATCGCATATATGCAGGATTCTCGCATCTGGTGAATGAAGATATTGTTCTCTTTCTTGATCAGGACAATTGGTTTGAGCCAGATCATGTTGAAAAACTTATAAGCATAATTCAAACTGAAAATCTTACATGGGCTCATAGCCTTCGCAACATCTATGACAAAGACAACAATTTTCTTTGTCGTGATGATTGCGAAAGTTTAGGTAAATGGCCTGTGTGGAATGGTCTAGATAATTTTCATGTAGACACATCTGCATATGCATTTCGTCGTGAATTCATATCTCAAGTCGCATCGCTTTGGCACTCTGGTTATGCTGGTGATCGTCGCTTTTTCAATATGGTTAGAACAATACCAAATGCGCCATATGGCACAAGTGGTGCATACACATTGAATTATAGACTTGATGGTAATCCAAATTCAGCGTCACCCGACTTCTTTCTTCATGGCAATAGAGTCATGGAGCAAAAATATTATGGAAAATATCCTTGGAGAAAAGCATGAGTAACATAAAAATTGAATATATGCAACAGTATGGCTCTGGTAAGATATTTGTAGAGACTGGAACATATCTTGGAGATACCGTTGAACTTGCATTGAATGCAGGATTTGAGTATGTACATACTATTGAAGTGGATCAAGGTATGTATGATAAGTGTCACGCACGATTCAAGGATAATTCTAAGGTCAAGTTGTGGCTTGGTGATTCGGTAGATATCATTCCACAGATTGTTGATGAATTGATAGAACCAGCAACATTTTGGCTTGATGCTCATGCAAGTGGTCCACTTCAAGGTGGTCGTTATGCACCATGTCCACTTGTGCTGGAACTTGAAGCAATCTATGGAAAGAAGAAGTTGCGTTTTACTGAACGTGGCTCTGAAATGTTTCGCGAAAAGTCTTCAATAGATACACACACGATCATGATTGATGATCGGCGTCTATTGGGTTCTGCTGAATGGGGATATGTGCAAGAGAAGCAGATCATGGATCTTCTATTTGCAATCAATCCAAACTATAAGATTCATTATCTTGATGGTCATCAAGCCAATGATATCATTTGTGCTACGGTGAGATAACATGAAAGATCTTATTTTAGGATGCATCACAAATTACACTTTTGACAAGATTGCAAACTGGGTCAATTCAATTGAACGTTCGGGCTTTACTGGACACAAAGTTGTCATTGCATATAATGTTGGATTTGACATTGTAGATGAACTAACAAAAAGAAACTTTACTGTAGTCACTTTCAATCGTGATGACGCGAATAGACGATTTACATATCGTGAAAATTTCAATATTGTCGTTGATCGTTTCTATCATTCTTGGAAAGTATTGAGTGATATTGAAAACGAGGTGCGATATGTGATAGCCACGGATGTTAGAGATGTTGTTTTTCAAACAAATCCTACAGAATGGTTAGATAGTCTTTTGCCCTCAGAATTTAATACGTTAATTGCATCAACCGAAGGGATTAGATATAAGAATGAAGTTTGGGGAAACAACAATATGAAGTTGAGTTTTCCTTTCGTTCATGAATACATGATGAATAGGGGCATTTATAATGCGGGTGTCATGGCAGGAAAAGTGTCTGTAATCAAGGATTTGTTCTTGAATATATTCATGATCTGTGCTAATATGCCTCATACTATTCCTGGTGGAGGTGGACCAGATCAAGCTGCATATAACGTATTGCTAACAATGAATCAGTATGAAAATATCACACGATTTACTATTGCCAAAGATGCATGGGCAGCACAACTTGGAACAGTTGCTGATCCAAACAAGATAAATCAGTACAGACCATACTTGACAGACTTTGAGCCAGTCATTCAAAACGGCGAAGTCTTCAATAACGAAGGTCGTAAGTACTGCATTGTTCATCAATACGATAGAGTGCCGAATCTTCTTCCACTAATTAATTCAAAATATGGAACATGACATGTCAGATGTAATTAGAATCAATACTGCAACAAACGCTTTTCAAAAAGTTGAAAGACCATTAACGATTGCCGAATATAAAGAGCAAGGAAAATGGCCATTTGATTTTATTTCTGGAAAAGGTCTTGTTAGTGTAATCAACAATCTATCTGTAAGTCTAGATAGAAATGTTGTTGGACTAGAAATTGGTATTTGTAAAGGTGAAAACATTGTTCACTTCTTTGAACAGACAAATAGAATCGACAAGATTCATTGTATTGATCCATATCTACCATACATGGATTGGGTTGGACCAGTAACGCAAGAGGATATGGATCTATGGTATGATATCACGATGAAGAATTTTGCTCCGTACATGGACAAGATCGTGATGTACAAGGACACATCAGACAATTGCGTAAGCAAGTTTAAAGATGGACAATTTGACTACATCTTCATAGATGGCGATCATTCATATGAAGGTGTTATTAAAGACTTATATAATTATTATGACAAGTTAAGAGTTGGTGGTATTTTTTCTGGTCATGATATTAATCTTCCAGACGTTCAAAGAGCATTGAAAGAGTTTAGATCAATAAAGGGTATTGAAAAAGAAATGAAGTTTACTGATGTAAACGTTTGGTACTGGGTAAAGTAATGCAAAAGAAACCATTGAAACTTGGATTTGTTGACGTATGCACATCCGAGTTTTATGAGACGATTCTATCTCAAAGATATGACTTGACGATAGATAATGAAAATCCAGATTTTCTTTTCTTTGGTGATGAAAACTTTGGAACAAAAAATCTCCAATACTCAAAAGATAAGTGCATAAAGATTTTTCATACTGGCGAAAATCGTAGACCAGAAAATTATGATTGTCATTATGCCACGACTTTTGATCATAATCCTAATCCATGGCATTATAGATTACCTGGTTATGCTTTGGTTCCATTCTTCTATAAGAAATTTGAGTTTACACATATTTTTAATGCACACAACATCAAGCATCTAAAAACAAAGTTTTGTGTGTTTATACATCGCAATCCAAACAACAATGTGCGAAATGCTGTATTTCATGAACTATGCAAGTATAAGAAAGTTGATAGTGCCGGACCATTATTTAATAATATTGGACATGTAATTAGTCCAGACTATGATGCAAAACTTGATTTTATCAAGAACTACAAGTTTGTTCTTTCATTTGAGAATAGTCCACATCCAGGATATGTGACTGAAAAGATAATGGATGGATTCTATGTCAATTCGGTTCCAATCTACTGGGGTTCATCTACGATAGATCTAGACTTCAATGAAGCATCTTTCATCAATGCGGGAAATTTTGATTCAATGGAATCATTCATCAATTATGTAATCAAGATTGATAACGATGATACACTATACAACAACATGATTTCACAACCAAAACTAAAGCATGGTCTTCCCCCTTCGTGCATGATTTATGATAATTTCTTGAATTGGTTTGATGCTATTGTATACAATAAATTATATCCGAGAGTGAAATGAAAAAGCACAAGAAGATCATTGTATGGGGTGCAAAATATGAAACGGGACACACTCATGCATTTACACATGCAGCTTTTGTCAAAGGCGCACAATACCTAAATGAAGAAGTCTATTGGCTTGACGATACAGACAATGTTGATCCTTCATTCTTTGACGATTCGCTAATCGTATCAGAACATTGGATAGCAACAACACACCCAAGAAGTCATCGTCTACCACTAAGAAAGTCATCAACATATGTGATGAATTACTTGGGCAACAAGAAAGGCACCGACAATCCGGGCGCTTCATATTATCTTGGTAGAGTTGGAAGAATCATAGATTTTAGATTTGCAAACAATTGGTCTGACAAATATTGGGAATACAAATACGAACCTGAAAAGTATATCCCAATAAATGATGGTGTTTCTCATCTAGAAAGAGGATCTGAATACGATAATTTCTATAGCATGTGGGCTACAGATCTCATGCCAAACGAGATCAATTTTGATGATTGCTTGACACCATGGAAAGAACCAAAGCACGTTTTCTTTTCTGGTACAATTCGTGAAGACAATCGTGATCAATTTGAGCCATTTATTCGTGCATGTTCAGAAAATAAAATGAATTTTTACTTCAATGATGTGTGGCGTCAAGTTCTAACGATTGAATCCGTTAAGAGAGCATCACTTGATGCGTTTCTTGCTCTTGAACTTCGTCCAAAGTTTCATGTTGATATTGGATACAAGTCATGTCGCGCATTCAAGGTCATTAGTTATGGGCAACTTGGCATGACAAACTCTCGCGCTGTTTATGATTTCTTTGATCAGGAAATTGCATTTCATGAAGATCCGTATCAGCTATTCCATGTAGCATCAGAGATGCGAAACAATCCAAAGACAAAAGATCTTGTTCTCAATCAAATGAAGAAGGTAAAAGAGAAGCATACATATGCTAGTAGGATGAAGGATATTATTACTGCTTGTGAAATGTGAGGTTTATTATGGGCACCATTCTGGTTACTGGCGGCGCTGGTTATATTGGTAGTATTTTCGTAGAACAATTATTGAAAATAGGCGGTCATAGAGTTTGTGTTCTTGACAATCTATATTACAATAATCAATCATCTCTAAATCACTTGATGCATGATCCATATTTGGAAGTCAGACGCGGAGATGTTCGCAAGCCAAGTGACATAGATCCACTGCTCAAGAAAGCAGACATTATCGTCCCACTTGCCGCTCTCGTTGGCGCACCAATATGCAATAGAGATCCAGTTGCAGCATCTTCCACAAATAAAGACGCAATATTTGAAATGCTGGACAAGATTAGTCCAGAACAAACTATCATCATGCCTACGACAAATAGTGCATATGGTTCTGGTGACAAGGATAATTTTTGTACGGAAGAGTCGCCTCTGAATCCAATCTCACTTTATGCCAGAGACAAGGTTGAAGTAGAAAAGAGGTTGATGCAGCATAAGAATGCAATTAGCCTAAGGCTTGCTACCGTGTTTGGCATGTCGCCTCGTATGCGTCTTGATTTGCTTGTAAATGATTTCACATATCGTGCTGTGCATGATGGATTTGTCGTTCTATTTGAAAGTCACTTCAAGAGAAACTATATTCATGTTCGCGATGTATCAAATGCATTTATTCATTGCATGAATAACTTTGAAAAGATGAATGGTCAAATCTACAATGTCGGTCTTTCAAATGCAAATATATCCAAACTTGAATTGTGCAAGATGATCAAGAGTCTTGTTCCAAAGTTTACTTTCATGGAAGCACCATATGGACAAGATCCAGATCAACGCAACTACATAGTATCAAACGCTAAGATTGAAGCAACTGGATTCAAGCCAGAATACTATCTACAGGATGGTCTTGTTGAATTGATCAAGGGCTATGAACTTATTCGTAATACTCGTCATGGAAATGTGTGATGATCATAATAAGAACTCCGTATAGAATTTCATTCTTTGGTGGCGGCACGGATTATCCTGCTTGGTATAGGGAGCATGGTGGCTGTGTCTTGTCCACCTCCATAAACAAGTGCAGTTTTCTTGTTCTTAGAAAGTTGCCGGAAATATTCGACTATAGATACAAGATTCGTTACTTTGCTGATGAAACAACAAAGTGCGTGGACGACATCCAGATACCAGTCATTCGCGAGGCAATCAAATACATGAATTTTGAAGACGGATTGGACATCACACATCATGGTGATCTTCCAAATCGCACAGGCATCGGATCAAGTTCAAGTTTTACTGTATCACTAATTCACGGATTGGCTACTCTCAAGAATGAACAAATTACCAAGAGAGATCTTGCTCGCAAGTCGATCTATCTGGAGCAAAATGTTCTTCGTGAAGCTGTTGGATCGCAAGATCAAGTTGCCGCTGCATTTGGCGGTTTCAATAGAATTGAATTTGGCGGATATACGGATTTTACTTGCTACTCGTTGCATCTCAAGAAGGATATTCTACAGGAACTTGAGTCGTGGGTTCAATTATTCTTTACAGAGAAACTTCGCAATTCATTTGATATCGCCGAGAAGAAGATAACAAATATTAGTTCAAAAAAAGTTGATCTAAACATCATGAAGGACTTGACACATGAAGCAGAGCGTGTATTATATGAACATAGAATATATGACTTTGCAAATCTTCTCAATGATCAATGGAAACTAAAGAAAAGCATGGAGTCATCAATCACAAACACCGAGATTGATGATATCTACGACAAAGGCATTCAGGCTGGTGCTGTAGGAGGAAAGTTGTTGGGTGCTGGTGGTGGTGGATTCATTCTATTCTTGACACCGCCACATATGCAAAAGAAAGTTGCTGAGAAGTTGAAACTCAGACAAGTACCATTGAACTTTGACTATCTTGGAAGTCAATTGATTTATCACGATTATCAGAATTGAGGTTATCATGAAAAAGATTTATGTTGCTGGGCATAGCGGTCTCGTAGGGTCTGCTATTGTTAGAATGTTGCGTGAGCATGGTGAAACAAACATTGTCACACGCACATCAAAAGAACTTGACTTGACAAATCCTATTGCAGTTGAAGAATTCTTCACGCAAGAAAAGCCAGATGAAGTCTATCTTGCTGCTGCAAAAGTTGGTGGTATCGTAGCAAATAATACTTTTCCTGCGGACATGATTAACATCAATCTACGCATACAAACGAATGTAATTGATACAGCATATCGTCATGGCGTGCAAAAGTTGTTGTTCTTGGGATCAACGTGCATCTATCCTCGCGAATGCCCACAACCGATCAAGGAAGAATATCTACTCACAGGTCATCTTGAAATTACAAATGATGCATATGCAATCGCAAAGATTGCAGGAATAAAGATGTGTCAAGCATATAATCGTCAACATGGAACTGATTATCGTGCTGTAATGCCGAGCAATGTATACGGACCTGGCGATAATTTTCATCCAGAAAACAATCATCTCGCGGCTGGGCTAATGCGTAAGTTTCATGAAGCAAAGTTCAACGAAACAAAAGCGGTTTTATGGGGAACTGGAACACCTCGTCGCGAATTTCTATATTGCGATGATCTTGCTCGTGGATGCATTCATGTATTGAATGCTCCAAAAGATGAGTTTGCAAAGACGGGTGGATTCGTCAATCTTGGTCCGGGATACGATCTAGAGATTCGCGATTTTGCTGAGATACTTGCAAAAGTCGTTGGATATAATGACGACTTCTTGTATGATTCATCTCGTCCTGACGGTACTATGCGTAAGCTGACGGACGTATCAAAAGCACATGCACTTGGCTGGAGACCTCAGATTTCTCTTGAAGATGGACTAAGAAGAATGTATAATTGGTACGTTGATGGTCTCAAGAATGGAACAGTAAGAACATGAAGTATGTTGTGACTGGTGGAGCAGGTTATATCGGTAGTCATGTAGTTGATGAACTATTAAGACGTGGTCATGAAGTTGTGGCAATTGATAATCTATCCACTGGTCAAATGAGATTTATTGAGCATAATCTAGATAACAAGAACTTTACATTTGTTCGGGGTGATATCAATGGGAATCTTTCTTTTCTTGGCGATACTGACGCGGTATACCATTTTGCTGCGAATGCTGACATAAGAAAGGGGTTCAAGAATCCAAATCTTGACTTCAAGAACAACATTGAAGGAACAATGAATCTATTGCAATCCATGAACTACCATGGAGTCAAGAGGATGATATTTGCATCAACTTCGGCAGTTCTTGGAGAAGTTGATAGAGAAAGATTGCCTGCTTCCGAGAGAGTTGCCATGCCAGAGCAAACCTCGTTGTATGGCGCATCAAAGTTGGCGGGTGAAGGTTTGATTTCTGCATTTTGCGAAGGCTTTGATTTTGAAGCATATGTATTTCGTTTCGTGACTGTTCTTGGTCCAAGATATCCACACGGCTTTGCATTTGACTTCGTCAAGAAACTCTTGAATAATCCATATTATCTAGAAGTTCTTGGTGATGGCACAGGAATAAAGAGTTCCATTCATGTGTCAGATGTTGTTTCGGCCGTGACTATGATTGGTGAAGATATCAGACCAGCAAGAGACAAGAAGCGACGATATGAAGTATTCAATATTGGTAATGATGTCACATATCGAGTCTCTGATGCAGCACAATGGGTTGCGAATGCGATGGGCGTGACTCCAGACATCGTATATGGAAATACGTTAAAGGGTTGGCCTGGTGATATTCCTTATATTCATCTGGATACATCAAAGATCAAATTGTATGGATGGAAGTCAAATTATACACCAAAGCAAGCCATACATGAAACTGTTGATTGGCTTCTTCACAATCGCTGGATATATGAGGTTCGTCAATGAGCACGATTGTAATCGTGAGTGGCGGATTTGATCCGATTCACTCTGGTCATATCGAATACTTCAAGTCCGCAAGAATGTTTGGCATGAGATTGTATGTTGGTGTCAACTCTGATAATTGGTTAACACGCAAGAAGGGTAACTTCTTCATGCCATTTGAAGAGCGTTTGAAGATTGTTCAAAGCATACGATACGTTGATCAAGCAATGGGCTTCAATGACGACGACGATAGTGCTGCAAGTTTGATTAGAAACATACGCAGAGATAATCCTGATGCATTGCTAATCTTTGCCAATGGTGGTGATAGAATCGGCGGCACTCGTCAAAGTGAACTTGAAATGCAGGCGGCAGATGACAAGATTATATTTGCAGTCGGCGTCGGTGGAATCAAGAAGATAAATTCTTCTTCCGATATTCTCAAAAGATGGAAAACTTCATGAAAAAGGCAATAGTATTTGTTCCTACAGGAAATAATCCTGATACATTTGACGATAGATATGACAAGAATGCACATTGGCGATCAAAGCATTTAGAGAGAACATACGAGATAGTTGGATCTATTTACAAGGAGGGATTTATTCCAGATCCTAGTTCATACGATTATATCTATGATATTCGTGGTCACAAGTGGCAAATGATTCGTGAAGTATTCAAGCAATTTGATTATTCAAAGTATGATTATGTTTGTTGTATTGATGACGATCAAATTACGGATGTATGGAATCTAAACAAAGGTCTTGAACTGGCTCGTCGTTTTGATTTTCGCATATGGCAATTGTCAATGGCAGAAGGGTCTGACCTATTTTATAATATCTTGAGACAAGATAAATCATGTGATTTTTCTGAGACAAATTTTGTCGAGATTGGTGTTCCTTGTTTTCGTGTAGATGTCTTTGAAAAGATCCTTCGTGTTCTAGACAAATGGGATTTTACCATAGGCTATGGTCTGGACAAGGCTTTTTGTGATATAGCACAAACAATGGCAAATGTTGTTCATTGTGCATCAATATATCATCCACCTCGTCATAGATATTATGACAAGACAAATGCAATGAGAGAACATGATCAATTTCTGTATAGCGATTATCCGAGAATATGCAGAGAATTATTCAATCGTGAACCATTAGTGATAGATAGACAATATACGACAAACAAATATAAAATTGCGGAGTGATAAAAATGATTATTGATTTAGGTGCTGGTCCATGGCCAAAGGCTGATGCAACAGTATGTGTGGATGTCAACAAGTGGAGAGACAACTATATCATACACGATCTATCATCTTTACCGTATCCATTTGAATCAAATGTAGCAGATAAGATCTACTTTGGCGATGTGATTGAACATCTCTCAAAGTTCATTGTTGATGATGTTCTAAAAGAGATTCATCGTGTTCTAAAACCAGGAGGATTTCTAGAGATCACAACACCCGACATTGAATGGGTTGCTGAGAGAATCTACAAGAAAGACTGGCATATCATGGCAAATGTAGATTGGCTCAACAAGAACAAGGATCCATTTGAAGATGCTATGGAAGTAATTTATGCTGGATGGCTTCATGAGACGGATCACAAGATTCCTGGCATGGGTCATATCAATGGTTTCAATCAAGAAAAATTGACAAAATATTTGACTCGTGCTGGATTCAAGAGTACAATGAGAGTTCCTGATATGAGAAATCCCGAACCTGCTCGTGGTTCTGTATTGAAGATGTTGGCCTATAAATGAGAAAACTTCTTGTTACTGGTGGTGCTGGATTTATTGGCATCAACTTCATAAAGCATATACTTGATGTTGACAAAGTTGACATTGTTGTTGCTGATAGATTCACATATGCAAGTAATCCAGAAGAACTCATCAATAATATGAAGATTGACACCCATTGCATGGACTTATCGGACGCGACATCTGTTGAAAGTCTATTCAAGATGCATGAGATTACCCATGTCGTGCATTTTGCCGCAGAGAGCCACGTTGATAGATCAATCAAGGACTGTCAACCTTTCATACAATCAAATATCATTGCAACAGTCAATCTACTAAATGAAGCAATGAAATATAAAGTTCAAAAGTTCGTTCACATATCTACGGATGAAGTTTTTGGCGAAATTGCGATACCAGGTAAATTCAATGAACTTTCAAATATATGTCCAAGAAATCCATACTCTGCTAGCAAGGCTTCAGCCGAACATTTTGTAGAAGCATATGGTAATACATATGGATTTCCATATACTATAATCAATTCATCAAACAATTATGGTCCATGGCAGTATCCCGAAAAGTTTATTCCTCTAGCGATTAATCGTATTCTAAAAAAGCAAAAAGTTCCGGTATATGGAACTGGTAGTCAGATTCGCGATTGGATCTTTGTCAAGGATGCAGCTGAAGCAATTCGTCGTGTACTTCATCATGGGAACACACATGATAGATATTGCATCGGTGGCGAACAAGAAATAAGAAACATTGATCTTCTTCGCATGATAATTCAAAAAATGAACGTAGATGAAAATCTAATAGAGTACGTTACTGATCGTCCTGGGCATGATGCAAGATATGCCACATCAATACTCAAGATTAAAAGAGAGTTGAAGTGGGTGCCAGAGTACAATCTATCTGATGGATTGAATGAAACGATAGAGTGGATAAAGAAACATGAAAATAGGATTTAATTGTAGTAGTTTTGATCTGCTTCATGCAGGTCATGTTACCATGCTAAAGATGGAAAAAGAATTGTGTGATTACTTGAAGGTCGCACTTCAGGTTGATCCTACAATTGATAGACCCGGAATAAAGAACAAACCAATTCAAAGCATCTATGAGAGATATGTTCAGCTTCAAGCATGTAAATATGTAGATGAGATATTGGTGTATGAAACTGAGTTTGATCTACTCCAGTTGTTAATGACACAGACAATTCATGTTCGTTTTCTTTCTGATGAGTATTTGAATCGGGACTTCACAGGAAAACAGTGGTGTATTGACAACGGTATTGAATTGCATTATCATAAACGTCAGCACATTTATGGCTCATCCGAATTGAGAAAACGCACATACGAAATGGAAAAGAAAAGACTTGATGAAGTCATCAAGAAAGAAATACCGCAACATCATCCGGAGTTGTTGAACACATGATTACATTGATTGGGCATGGTTATATTGGACAAGCAATATGGAAGAAACTAGAATTTCATAGTTACATTTCTTCATATTGGATCTCACACAAAGACAAGATTCCAAATGACACAAGAGTAATAATCAACGCAGCAGGGTATACAGGATCTCCGAATGTTGATGCTTGCGAACTATACAAGGAAGACACGATTGCAGGAAATGTATTATGGCCAATTGAACTTGAAAGAAGAAGTCTGCACATTCCTGTAGTTCATATTTCAAGCGGATGCGTATATACAGGATATCAAAAAGACTTTACGGAAGAAGATGAGCCAAACTTCAATTTTGATAATGGTAGTTTCTATAGTGGATCAAAGGCTTTGGGGCAAAAACTTCTTGCGCCATACATGAACAAGTCATATCTTTTGAGAATTCGTATGCCATTTGATTCAGAAAAACATCCAAAGAACTTCTTGACCAAGTTGGAAAAATATGCGAAGTTGATAGATTTCCGCAATAGTCTAAGTCACGTTGATGATGTTGCTGATGTAGCATTATTTTTTGCTACAAATAAGCCAAAGCCGGGAATCTATAATGTCACAAATGGTGGTAGCAAGACGACAAAAGAAATTGCCGACATGATGGGATTAAACAAGAATTGGTTTACGGAAGATCAGTTTCGTGCTGCAGTTACGGCACCAAGATCAAACTGTGTTCTTGACAATACAAAACTAAAGAACATATTTCCAATCCGTGATATAGATGTCGCATTGAAGGATGCGATTGACAAATATCAATGAAAAAAACTGCAATTGTAGCATCCAGTTTCTCAGAAAACGGAAGCAAAAGTCTTGCAAAATTGTTGACAAAGAAGTATGGATGCACTATAATCAAGGAATCTACATATGATAAAGATCGTGGTATGTGGATGCTCACATACACAGATCCATTGTTGGAGATCGTAGATGAAATTCAAAGTTCTAAAAATGAACGCACTCGCAGAAGCACTAGACAAAGTAAAAATAAAAGACCCCGTCGCTCTTCCATGGAATGAATGGAAAAATTGGGAAGAAGAGCAAAAGAAAACTCGTCCAATAATGTACTTTTGTCAGCTCGTTGTTTGGCAAAAAATCAAGGACACTTGTGAGGATATTCAGCGCAAGTTCTGGCACGATCCAATCTATGCGATAAAGTATCGCACAACACACAAGTACAATGTACTTGATACTGGACTAGAGCCAAGTTACTATGACCTGGATACTCGCATTCTTCATGGATTGTTTAATGAGTTGGTCAACTTCGTTGAATGCGAAAAGGCGTGGATGAACGTTGTGTGGGGCAAGGAACCCGGCAAGCGTGGTCTTTTTGAGAGATTTCGTTCACCTGAACTTGGAGTTCAATATCTTCAATGGGAAATTGACCTTGGGGGTGATGAAAACAAGGCTAATGCTGAGACAGCAAAGGAAACACTTGCACTCTACAAGTGGTGGAAAGAAGTATATCTAACTCGTCCCGACCCCATGGACGCATCTGGTTGGTCCGCATATTATGACATGCGTCGTGAACAAGGTCATGATGTTCTCGATGATCATAATAATCGTTCCGAAGAAGATCAACAGAAAGACAAAATGGCAATTCAAAGACTTCATGAAATAGAAGAAGCATATGCAAGAGAAGAAGAGGAGATGCTTATTCGCTTGATCAAGATTCGTAGATATTTGTGGACATGATAACACATGCACTCTTTCCTACTCTTGTTGGAGAATTTCGCTATGACAAGAGAGAAGATTTCAAGCAAAGGTTCTTCAATAGAGTGCTTCATCACATGGATGAACATGGTTACTCCATGGAGACAACAGGAAATGTAGATCTTCATCATGACGATGAGTTGAGCGATATCTTTGACTTTGCTGCTTCAAGTGCGTTTGAGTACATGAATACGCTTCAGCTAAATGATGAGTTTGATTTGAATCTGGTAAAGACATGGTTGAATATCATAACAGAGTTTCACACACCAAATCATAATCATGCTGATGCACATCTATCATTCGTATATTATGTGCAGATACCAGATGAATTGGACAAGCCCGTGAATTTTCTTGTGAAGGACATACCTAATGAACTGTTTCACGGAATGACAAATGCAAGTATAAAAGAATGGAACATGTGGAATAGTCCCACTTGGTATTTCAAACCAATAGAGGGACAGATGTTCATGTTTCCAGGCAAACTATTTCACTATACGTCGGGTTATGGTTCTGGGTCTCCCGACGCTCCAGTCAAGACTCTGGATGATCTAAAACCTAGACGCATATCAATCGCCGGTGACTTTGTTCTAACGTACAAACAAAGAATCGGCCGGGCATATGGTATCATGCCTGTTTCCAATTGGAAAGTGTATAAAGGAGTATAACATGCAGAAGACTGAATTTATTCAGCGGAAGTATGATGGTAAGTGGGTTCTTTGGTC
>Ga0208546_1000009_pt1 | contig 133500 bp, 113 predicted proteins | sample DEB19_08_DNA_4_FD_184528 | JGI IMG/M metagenome (GOLD analysis project Ga0208546, IMG submission 184528) | Aqueous microbial communities from the Delaware River and Bay under freshwater to marine salinity gradient to study organic matter... | ecosystem: Environmental > Aquatic > Marine >...
ATAGATTAGTGTGGTCCACACTAATAACACTTAATTTTATACAATTCTTCATTATTATTTGTGTTTTCTACAAATTCTAGTATATTCGAATTAATTCATTTTCAGCCTTTTATAATATGTGACGGGAGTTACATGACGAAGTATTATATAAAAAAATAAATATTAATATTTTAATATATTTATAATATTGAAAATCTGCTAGTTTTAAAAAACAAAATACATAATTCATATGCCCAAACATCTCAACAAAAAACAGCTTTCCGAGCTTTCTGAAATGCTCAAATCAGGTAAAACAAATGCTGAAGTTGCAGAGCATTTTAAAGTTTCAGTAGCGACGGTGAACAATCATCGAACCAGAATGAAACGCGAAGGAATGAGTTTTCCCTCCAAGCGTGGACGAAGACCTAAGAATCAAAGTGGTTTAACCAACTCCAAAGTTGTTGAAAAGCAAGCAAAGACCATCTCAACAAAAGTGAAAATGGAAAACTACAACTTCATTATCAACGGAGTAGTAGTGACTGTTTCAGGGAAAGCAAAAAATGTGCATATCGGTCAGGAATCAATGGAGGTTAATTTTTAAAATGAGATCTAAACTGAGATCATATTTCAATTCATTTTGTCTCTTATTTTTTGTAGAAATTCTTAGTTCCTGTACCAAAAATCTTACAGAACTCAATGTGGTTTATCAAAACGATTTCAACAGATCAAGTCTCAAAAACATCGTAACCTTCGATTACTATGGGAGTACCAAGGATAAAATATTTTACTTCAATGGTAGTAAAGTGTTGGGGCCTTTTAATAATGCAGGTGTTGATTTTAATATTGACGACATTCCTGATCACAATGTATTGGAAGTATCATTTGATTTGTACACCCACGATAATTGGGAGGGTAATAAACCAACGCAGTATGGCATTCCAGACTTATTTGTCATTAAATACGATAAAAATCCAAGGTTCTTGACATCATTTTCCAGCAATACCCAATACAAACAATCATTTCCTGAATGGTTCCCACAAGGCAGTAACCCTGCAATGGGCAATGCAATTAGAACCGACCTGCCTGGCAGATGTGCATGGAAAGACCGGAAAAATGGTACTGTGATGTATAAAATTGTGCAACAGTTTGCGCATAGCAATAAATCTTTCCAACTATCCTTAAGCGATGCGTTACAGCCCTTTAACGCTGAGTGTGAAAAATCCTGGTCGATCGACAATATCAAAATAACTGCATTCAAATATTACTGACATGAAGTTGGCAGGGGCTGACTTTTCAGGGATCTTCAAGAATTTTTTCAACATTGGCATTTTCCAAGTAGCTGGAATGTTGCTGCAATTGCTTTCAGTGCCAGTGATCATAAGAAAATACGGACTCGAAGTATTTGGCAAAATTGCCCTTGCAACTAGCATGGCATATTTATTGGGGAACATCGTCAATTACGGCACCAATCAGACAGCTGTAAAAGACATATCTATAAATAGGAATAATCAACATATTTTATCAAAGAAATTTTCTGAAATATTTACGTTGCGTCTATTTGTATTTATACTCATCTTAACAATTACAACAACTATAACTATTACAACAAAACTACTTGCTTTTTCATTATTGCTTTCTGTACTCCCCATCATCCTTTCAGAAGTAGTCAACCCGCTTTATTTCTTAATTGGAGCAGAAAAAATTCAATGGATAAGTTGGGGGAATGTACTCACTCGATTCCTAAGCCTACTGCTGATTTACTTTGTTATTTTAAAAGAAAATGAAGCCATTTTGCTCAATTTATTTGTAGGATTGCCGATGCTAGTATTTTACCTGACTGTTTGTGTTGTTATCTTTTCAAAATATAAATTAAGCCCTGTTTTTCTGTCGTTTCAAGAATTAAAAAAGCAATTGAAGAACAACTTCTTTGTAACGATAAATGGAAGCAGTGTAATGCTGCAGCAGTCCATTTTTCTTTTTTTTGTTGCTGGAAATACCACTAGTTCTATGCTGGGCGCATACGGGATCATTGATAAGCTCTTGAGTGCTACCCGGCAACTCGTTTCAGCATTTTCATCAGCTATTTTTCCAAAAGCTTCTCTCTTGTATCATATTGGAATTCAGGAATGGCTTCATTTTAGAACTAAAATTCAATATCTATACGCTATTGCATCTTTATCATTGGCCATCATACTCTTTCTATTTGCAGGTTCTATAGTGAGGTTGATAACTGGAGGGAATGATATAGTCGCAACATCATTTGTAAAATTATTTTCACTGGCGCCATTGTTGCTATCCCTTAATGCTAACAATGTGTTAGACCTGTTGCTTGCTGAAAAGTACAGATCCATGTTTTACGTATCCCTTATCATTTTGATGGGTACAATACTTTTTTCAGTTTCCATAACTAAGATTAGTATAGTCTGGTTTATTGGCATTTACCCTGTATTAATGGAGGGATTTTGTCTGTTGATGTATACCATATTTATAAAAAAATTAAAACTGCATGCGGCGTAGAACGGCTGTCATCCTGCTGAACTGGAATAGTTATCAGTATACAAAAGATTGCATTCAGTCCATGCAGAAATCAATAGGAGAGAGTTTTGACATCATCGTTGTCGACAATGGATCGGAGGATCAGTCGGGGCGACAATTGGCAAAGGAAAACCCTGAAATCATTCTCTTGCAGCAAGAAAAAAATCTGGGATTTGCTGGTGGAAACAACAAGGGCTTTGAATATGCTATTGAGCATGACTATGAATATGTGATGATGTTGAACAACGATGTGTTTGTGGAGCCCACCTTTGTCTTTCATCTTACCAATTACATGGACCATCATCCTGAAGTTGGTGGTATCCAACCAAAGATATTCTTCAACAACGATCGTACAATGATCTGGAACGGAGGTTCAAGATATGCAGACTATTTTGGGTGGACCTATTCCAAGAACTACATGCGCAAAGAGGGTGAGCGTCAAAAGAATCTTCATGAGGTGGATTGGATTACCGGTTGTGCATTTTTAATCAGAACTGCTGTATTAAAGCAAGTGGGATTGTTGAATGAAAACTTCTTTATTTATTATGAAGATGTTGATCTATCATTCAGAATAAAAAGTGCTGGATATAAGTTGATCTTTCATCCTGACTCCATCATTTATCATATCGCCGGAATCTCTCACAAAGCAAAGAAAAAAGGAAAAGAAGGGTATGCGAGTCCCAAGGTTCATTATTTGAATTTCAGGAACCATGCTTGGCTACTCAGAACCTGGACGAAGTGGTATCAATGGCCAAGCACTTTACTGGTGTATTTTGGCTACAGTTTAGCCGTAATGGCTTATTTTGCGCTCCGTTTTAGATGGAATAAACTCCTTGCTACCTGCAAGGGCATATATCATGGTTTTACTTTAAGCTATACCTCATGAAAGCAGTATTGATTACAGGCGTTGCGGGTTTGATTGGATCCAGAATGGCGAAATGGGTGCTTGCCAATAAACCCAATTATCAGGTAATTGGAGTGGATAACCTCAGTGGAGGGTATGAAGACCACATCGATGATAAAGTTATTTTCTACAAGGCCGATTTGGCAACGGAAGACCTTAACAGAATCTTTTCCCTTCATGAAGTAGAGTATGTGTATCATTTTGCTGCATATGCAGCCGAGGGCTTGAGTCCTTTCATTAGAAAGTTCAACTACACCAACAATGTGGTGGCAACAGCCAATGTGATCAATGCCTGCATTACTCACAAGGTGAAAAGATTGGTGTTTACGTCCAGCATGGCCGTTTATGGAAATGGCAACCCACCATTTGATGAGGAAGATCAACCCAAGCCAATCGATCCGTATGGTATTGCCAAATTTGCCTGCGAAATGGACATCCAAGTGGCAGGTGAGCAGCATGCCTTGGATTGGTGCATCATTCGACCTCACAATGTCTATGGAGCACACCAGAATATCTGGGATCGCTACAGGAATGTATTGGGAATTTGGATTTACCAGAAACTAAACAACAAGCCAATTACCATTTGTGGTGATGGCAGTCAGAGGCGTGCATTCAGTTACATAGATGATTGCCTGTTGCCCTTGTGGAATGCAGCAGCTGCAGCTGGTGCTTCTAAGCAGATTATTAACCTGGGTAGCAAGCAAGAGTATACAATTTTAGAGGCAGCAAAGTTATTAGACCAAATAGTAGGAGGTGTTCAAATCAAATTCACGGAAGGAAGGCACGAAGTGCATTTAGCATATTCAACCCATGAAAAATCAGAGAAGATTTTAGGTTTTAAAGAAACCACTGATCTCTCTTCTGGTTTAAAAGAAATGTGGGAGTGGGCCAAGGTGCAACCCAAAAGAACTCAATTTGTATGGCCAAAGTACGAGCTTGAAAAGGGCTTGTATCAATTCTGGAAATAAATAGCCTGTTCATGCTGCTGATTTTTCCAGCCATTTACATAATTCTATTTCTCATTGCTTTAAGGGGCATTCTCAGAAAAAAAGAGGATGCCCTTTTTTTATATGTCATAGCTGCTTTACCCATCTATAATACTGCGCTTACTATTATATACGGATATAGGTTCAAGTCGTGGGTACCTGTTCTGCAGTCCTTCAAGGAATTGCTTATTCTTGTTGCAATTGTAACGTTGATATGGAACTATAGAAGACAATTCAAAATTCACCCATTGGATAAATGGATTTTTGCTTTTTTAGTTTATACATCTATTTATGCAGTCCTTCCATTAGGGAAATATGGATTGGTTCAGAAGTTGGTTGCATTAAAGAGTTTATCTTTTTTCACCTGCATTTATTTTGCGGGCAGGTTAATGGATCCTAAAATATTTCATTTTGAAAAAATATTTACCTGGGTTGGGATACTAAGTTTTGCAGCATCAGTTGTTTTGGTGTATGAAGTAGTCACTTATACCCATTTTCAAACCTTCACGGATTATGCATTTTTTAACCAGGACTATTATGGACTGGATGTGAGTGGACATTATGGACTAAGTTGGAGTTTCGAGATCAATGAAGGGCTTAAACGTTTTGCAAGTTTTTTTTCCAATCCCCTTGAGATGGCAGGGAGCACACTGGTGGCGGTTTCAATGTTGCTTGCTGCTTATACCACGCTAGACAATAAAATTGCAATTGATAAATTTGGATGGCTTGTTATCGCAGCAACAGCTTTCGCAGTTTTGTTTGCATTGTCACGATCTTCTTTGGTTGGGTATGTATTGTTGATTTATGTGTATTCTTTGTTGACGAATCGAAAAGAAATCACTTATTTCTTTTATCTCCTAATATGCATTGCAGTCGTATACCTGATTTATTTATTGAATGATCGGCACACTTATGATTACATCATCAGTACATTTCAATTGGCTGATACTTCGAGCGTTGGACACGTATTGGAATGGATAGAAGGATTGCAATCGATGATGGATTTTCCATTGGGCAGAGGGTTGGGAGAATCGGGTAGGGTATCGGCGGCGTTACAAGAAAATGTAGGAGGCGAAAATCAATTCATCATTGTGGGAGTGCAAACTGGAATTATTTCTTTGGTTCTTTATTTAGTCATATTCATTCTTTGCATAAGGTATTTTTGGTTGGGATTTAAATCCAACAATCTTCCATTAAGAAAAATAGGATTGTCGATGTTGCTGATGAAAATTGCTTTCATCATGCCAATGCTTACTTCAAATTTCGACTCCTATTCTTATATATTGTATTTAAGTTGGTTGCTCACGGGAATTTTCATTACTTCATATCATGAGTATAAGGCTGGCGATAGCAGGGGTTGAGGGATTGCCCAATCGATATGGTGGCTTTGAAACCTTGGCAGGCTATTTGGCCGAATATTTGTCTAAAGAAATTGAAACAACAGTTTATTGTTCGTCTGTCGACATAGTAACTCGGGCATCTACATACAAAGATGCACATCTTAAATACATTCACTTGAGTTCCCATGGACTGCAAGGAGTATTGTATGATATATTTTCATTGCATGATGCGCTCAAAAAAAACGATGTCGTCTTGTTTTTAGGATTTGGGGCAGGAATTTATTTCCCCTTCTTATCGAAAAAAAATAAATCCAAACTTATTTTAAATTTTGGTGGATTGGATTGGCAAAGGAGTAAATGGAAAGCGATTACAAGAAAAGTCATTAAGTATTTTGAGTCACTCATGGTTCAAAATGTAAATTGGGTAATTGCGGATAACAAAAAAATAGCGGATTACATACTTGCCACCTATCAAAAGCATCCTATAGAAATATCTTATGGTGGAGATCAGGCATTTTCAATAGAATTAAGCAATGAAATCAAAGAAAAGCACCCCTTTTTGAATAAACCCTATGCCTGTGCGGTTTGCAGAATTCAACCAGATAACAATGTGGAAATGATATTGAAGGCTTTTTCAAAAACCAATTTTTCGCTGGTAATGATTGGAAATTGGGAAAGTTCATCTTACGGAAGGAAAATAAAGCAAACCTATTCTCACATACAGAATTTATATTTATTGGATGCAATCTATGATTCAACCAATTTGAATATGATCCGAAGCAATTGCAGCATATATGTACATGGGCATTCAGCTGGCGGAACAAATCCTTCCTTGATTGAAGCCATGCATCTCGGATTGAATATTTTTGCGTATCAGTCTGGGTACAATGAAATAACTACCAATCACATGGCTAATTATTTTTCATCAGAGGAAGAATTGATTCAATTGATAGAGAATAGTGCATTTGGTTATTCACAGGGAACCGCAAATAAAATAAAGCAGTTTGCGGTAGAGAACTATACCTGGAATAAGGTTGCTGAATCGTATAAAAAATTGATATTTAAAGTGTACAACCAACATGTTAGATAAAAAGATTAGACTAGCATTGATAGGATTGGGAAAGATGGGAATATCGCATCTCTCTATAGCAGGTGCAAATCCCCATGTTGAAATAGTGGGTGTTTGCGATACATCGAAAATGGTTTTGACTTTTTTGGAGAAACAAACGCCTTTTAGCGTATATGATGATTATAAGAAAATGATTGATGAAGCAAAGCCTCAGGCGGTTATCTTGTCGGTACCCACCAAGTACCATGCTGGAATGATTGAGGGGTTGTTGGATAAGAATATCCATGTTTTTGCTGAAAAACCTTTGACCTTGGATGCAGCGACTTCCCAAAAATTGGCAGAAAAAGCAGAAGTCTTAGGGTTGATCAATCAGGTGGGATATCACAATCATTTTATTGGTACATTTTTAGAAATGAAGCGCTTGCTTCAGAAAAATATACTGGGGGATGTATACCATTTTACTGCAGAGGCGTATGGCCCTGTTGTTACAAAGGCTAAAGACTCCACTTGGAGATCTAAACAAGAGGAAGGTGGAGGCTGTCTTTATGATTATGCATCGCATGTGATTGATTTAGTCAATTTCTCTTTAAGTGAAATTGTGGGGGTTTCTGGTGTGGAGCTTAAAAAAATATTTTCAAAAGAAGTAGAAGATGCAGTCTACGGTACGTTGCATCTAAAGTCTGGAATCAGTGGTATTTTATCGGTTAATTGGAGTGATCCAACCTATCGAAAAATGTCTACTAAGCTTACCGTGTTCGGTAAAAACGGAAAAATCATAGCGGATGCAACAGAATTGAAAATGAATTTGAATGAACCGATTAAAGGGGGATCATATGATAGAGGATGGACTACTATTTCTGTAGGAACCATTCAAGAGCCAGTTGGTTTTTATCTAAGAGGAGAGGAGTATACAGCGCAATTGGATTATTTTATATCATCAATTCAGAATGGTATAAGATCTTCTCAGCATAATTTTAGGCAAGGTGCTAAAACAGACCATGCGATAGCACTCATTAGAAAAGCAATTCATTGATGGATAGAATTTTATTTGGTGATAATCAGTTTTTTGGTGTCAATCATGCTTCGGATGAAAAATCGCGTGAGCAGTTGATTAAATTCAAGTCGAATGATAGTATCATTAAAATATTGGATCTTGCAAAAATTGCAGGGGTAAATACATTCATGTGTACTACACATGATCGCATTGCAAACATCTGTGAACATATCAGAAAGCATCCTGCCGATTATACTTCGTACAAGATTTATCCTTGTATGCCATATGCACATAAATATGCTAACGCTGTAACAGAGCTGGGTATCATGGGGGCATTAAAAGCGTATATGCCGGGCAATATATTTTCAACTGCATTAAAAGGAGGCATGGCCTATCTGTCCGATGATCATGAAAAAATGATGGAGTTATTGGTTGATGCAGAGATGAAAATGTTTCATGGTATAGAAACACCTGTAATTTTTTTACAAAATGTTGTCACAGATCTTTTATTGGGATTGAAAGCATACGGATTATTGGCAGCTTTTCATTCCTACATCAAGAAAAAATACAATGCAGAGGCTGGGTTTATTACCATGAATCTGCCGTTGCTCTCTAATGTACTAGTGAACCTTGGCATCAAGCATCCCATAATTTGTACATCTATCAATAAAGAAGGATTCAGGATGTCTGGCGGAAAGTGTGCTTATGAAAAGATACTTGCCGAAAAGAAAAACAGAGTAATTGCCATGCAAATATTTGGTGGTGGGTTTATCTCTCCCAAAGAAGCAGTTGATTATGTAGTTTCCCTGGAAGGCGTTGAGTCCATTTTATTTGGTGCTTCATCAGCAGGAAATATTCAGCAAACAATCAGTTGGATTAATAAAGAATAATCGATGAAGGTTTTAATGCTTCATGTTGCCACCGATCTTTACGGTTCATCCAAGATTCTTTATCTGGTAGCAAAGAAGTTGCAGGCGGCCGGGCATGAGGTTCATTTAGTGGTATCTGAGGATGGGCCACTCATCGAAGAGTTTAATAAAATTGGTTGCAAAACCAGCATTATAAGATTAGGGGTACTGAGAAAAAGATATATGAACCTGCTTGGCATGTTCAATAGAGTTGCTGTATTATTTTCGGCATACTTCAAATTGAGGCGTCTCATTAAAACGGAGAAAATTGATATTATCTATTCCAATACAACACCTGTTATTATAGGAGGGTTTCTGTCCATAACCATGGGCGTTCCAAACATTTGGCATTTACATGAAATCATGGATCCCCCTGGTTCTTCTTTGCATAAAATATTTTCATCGATTATTAAATCCACATCCAAGAAAGTGATTGCGGTTTCTGATGCAGTATACAATAATTGGTTGCCCTTTATTGGCGCTGAAAAGCTTATCAAAGTATACAATGGAATTCCATTGGAAGTTTCTGAGTCAATTCAATCAACTATCAGAGAAGAGTTAAACATTGATCAGGGAGCTATACTGATTGGAATGATTGGCAGATTGAATCTCCATAAGGGTCATTTTTATTTTTTGGATATCGCTAAGGAATTGATTTCAAGCAATATGCATTTAAAGTTCATCATTGTTGGTGATGCTTTTTCTGGGTATGAATATCTGTATGAAAAGCTTAGCGCTAAAATTGTTGACCTGGGACTGGATCAACATATATTTTATCTTGGTTATCGAACAGATATTCCTCAGATTATGAAGGGACTTGATATTTTTGTATTGCCCTCTATAAAGCCAGATCCTTTCCCGACGGTTGTTTTAGAAGCAATGGCACTCAAAAAGCCTGTAGTTGCAACTGCTCAGGGAGGTGCTTTAGAGCAAGTAGTTGACGGGCTAACTGGAATACATATACCCATTGACAACCCGAATTTAGCCTCAGAAAAAATGCATGCATTGATTGCTGATCCTGACTTAAGAACAAGTTACGGTTTGAATGGAAGAAAAAGACTGGAAGAATGTTATACACTTGATGCATTTGAAAGAAATATGCTTGATTTAATTGAAAATTTGCATTGAATAGAAATAAAAAAAATATAAGAGTTGGTATTGACTGCAGAGATTTGTTGATCGCAAAAACCGGATCAAAAACTTATTTGTCTGAAATACTAAAGGCAAGTAGAGAAACAGATAATCAGGATGTAAGTTTCATTGAGTTAAGTCCATTTTTTCAGCCTATTCAATCAAAAGGAGTATTTGGAAAAATATTCAAACACATTCAATTTTATTGCTGGAAACAATGTTCGCTCCCTATACTAGCCAAAATAAAAAAATGTGATGTACTGATATGTACAGATTACTTTCTACCCAGTTTGAAATTTGGACTCAAGCATATAGTAGTATTTCATGATGCATTTTTCTGGGAATATCCATCTCATTATAGCCGGCTTTGGCTGAAGCTTTTTCATAAATGGGCAGTTCCAGCTGCATTGCGTGCTGATAGAATACTGGTCCCATCAAACTATGTAAAGAAACAATTATTGAATTTTCTGCATACTGATTCGCATAAGTTATCTGTGGTGTATGAAGCACCTAAAACATTTGGTGCAACATTGGTTTCAGGTAATTTTGTTGAAAGCGACAACCCTTTTTTGCTGCATATCGGAGCATTGAGTATGCATAAAAATTTACCTTTTTTAATTCAGGCTTTTAAAAAAGCAACCTCAGGCTCTTTAAGTGAATGGCAGTTGATATTGATAGGAGGATCGGGCAATTCAAAGTCCGATGATGATACAAATAGTATAAAAAAGATAATAGCTGATGAAAGTTTGGAAGGCAAGGTTTTATTAAAGGGTTATCTAAAGGATGAAGAAATCAGAGACTATTATACCAGAGCCTCAGGTTATATATTTCCATCATACAACGAGGGTTTTGGTCTTCCTTTGCTCGAAGCAATGTGTTTCAATTTACCTGTTGCTGCTGCAAATAACACTTGCTTGCCAGAAATTGGGAAAGATGCAGCCATATATTTTAATCCTTTTAATATGGATGAATTGGTGATTGCCCTTCAAAAACTAATGCAAAAAAATGAGGATGTGTTGAGGTCAATCAGACATCAAACAACTGTTTTATCCCAATATTCTTGGAACAAGTCGTTATTAGAAATAACTGCCATATGTACTTCAATTTCGGGCTAGATTGCCCCTTGGTAAAAATTATATACATTTAAGGCATAATAAGTTGATTTTTAAAGATTAAGACTGGATGTTGCCGATTCACAACAACCGCAGGTTAGTAGATGCCATTTTATTGATGATTACTTTCTTTGTTTTGCAACAAACAGGGTTTTCCATCAATGAGCAGGTATTTGGAAACATTTACTTCGATGTAGCCATTTTGTGGTTTACTTGGTTTACTGCTGCTTTCTTTACAAGACTTTATAAAGACAGGAGTACAAGCAAGTTTACTGAGGAAGTGATTTTTGTTTTCAATGCATTGTTCAGTCAGTTTATATTGATTGCAGCCATCCTTTATGTTTTTCAGGATAAAAAATCGATCTCATCAAAATCTTTACTAGCATTATTGATATTGTTTGGATTGGTTCAATTGACCCTGAAATATTTTGTTAGAAAGAGAATCCACTGGAGCTACTACAATGACATTGCGCTTTCGCAGAGATTATTAGTTATCGGAACTGTAGATAGCATTAAAGAGTTAACCCAAACTGTAAAAAAACATTTTTATTTGGGATATCGATGTGTCGGCTATTTGAGTGAATCAGATAGTAATATAAATGACGTTCCTTATTTTGGGCAACCTGCATTATTAAAAGGCGTCATCGATGAAATTCAAATAGATAAGCTGATTGTAGCGCTCCCTGATTTAAGTGAATCGGATATCAGGGGATATCTGGATACATGTGATGCAAAAGGCATCAAAACTTATATCGTACCAAATTACCATCAGTATACTTCTACATCTTTCGAAATAGATCAAATTGGTCTCATACCGGTTATTAATTTGAGGGCATTGCCTTTGGATAAATTTGAGAACAAGTTTCTTAAACGCAGTTTTGATATCATTTTTAGTGCATCGTTTTTATTATGCATTGGCATTTGGTTATTCCCTTTGGTTGCACTCATCATAAAATTAAATTCCAAAGGTGCTGTTTTTTTTGTGCAGGAACGCTGGGGTATCAATAATAAAATGATCAAGTGTATAAAGTTTAGGACCATGTTCCAGCAGGATGCAAAAGGAGATGACTTTCAACATACAACCCGCAATGATCCTCGAATTACATCGATTGGAAAATGGCTCAGAAAATTGAATATTGATGAAATGCCACAATTCTTCAATGTATTAATGGGCTCCATGTCAGTAGTTGGTCCACGTCCACATGTCACTCCTCAGAATGAAGATTTCATGCAAAAAATCGATAGTTACTTAATGAGGCATCTCATTAAACCAGGTATCACAGGCTGGGCGCAGGTAAATGGAGCAAGGGGGGAAATGAGTGATTTACAGCATATGCAAACAAGGTTGAACTATGATTTGTATTATATCCATAGATGGACTTTTTTACTGGATATTCAAATAATTTTGCAAACAATCATCAATATGTTCAGAGGAGACGATCATGCGTATTAAATTCCTCTCATTTTTACTTCTTGTTTCTTTAAGTATTTCAAAAATATATGCTCAAGCTATTTGGGAGGATACAAGATCAATGATCTATCCGTATCTCACCAGAATGGCGGATAAAGGGTTTATTGAACTTGATGATATCATTCAACCAATTACCCAAACGAGCATAGTAAATGCACTGCATCTGCTTAAGTTGCAGGAGAATAATTTGAATCGACTGGAAAAAGCAGAACTTGATTTTTTTTTAAAAGAATACGAGTTGCCTTTTAAGACAGGTGATAGCACGTTTCAGTCTCATTTATTTAGAAAAGACCTAAATGGTCGTTGGCGAGGAGCTTCATTGGGAAATGCTGCTTTCTTTGTGCAGATTGATCCTGTAACCGGAGCAAAAATTACAAGCGGGTCTCAGAAAAATGTGCATGAATATGGCAATGGATTTCACACAAAAATATTCATGGGAAAGCATGTTGCATTTCAAATGTATTATAGAGATATCTCGAGGGGAGGTTCAGGATTTAACATCAATCAACAGTACACAGAAGAGACCGTAGGCTTGCGTTTAGATACCAACGTAAATAAAAGCATCAATTTTACGGATCTCCGAACATCTCTCGCTTATCAAGGCAAAAATATTGTCGTAACAATTGGGAATGATCATATGAATTGGGGCTATGGGCAGAGAGGTAAAATTGTGATGGGGAGTAAAATTCCAAGTTTTCCTTTTATCCGTTTGGATTACAAGCCAGCTAACTGGTTTTCTTTCCATTATGCTCATATCTGGTTGCAATCAAATGTAATTGACAGTACTAGAATATATAATCTTGGAAATTCTATTTACGGAGGCAGACGGGAACAATATATACCCTCTTATCTTGTAACTCATACAGCTACGCTAACTCCTAAGAAAGGGATCGCTTTCAGTCTCGGTGAGTCGATTGTGTATAGCGATCGATTTTTTGTTCCATACTTGTTTCCTATGATGTTTTTCAAGGTTATTGATGTTACCAATCGAATGGGGTACAATAATTTGGCAAGCGCTAATACACAATTATTCACTCAATTGAGCCTACGCAACGTGATACCGAAATCTCACCTTTATGGTACATTATTTGTGGATGAACTGCGATTTAAAACAATGTTTAATAAAAACAAAAGCAGAAATCAATTGGGGATGACCTTGGGAGTCCAAAAACATGATGTCGTTGAAAATTTAAGTATTGGTGCAGAATATACCCGTGTCAATCCTTTTGTTTATAATAATTTTATCCCAGCGCAGCAATACAAACATGCAGGATATGATGTTGGCGACTGGATGGGGAATAATTTTGATCGATTTACAGTATACACAAATTACAAGCCCATCCCTCGATTGCTTTTAAATCTCCGTTTTGAAAGGATTCGAAAGGGAGGTGAAGGCTCTCTTTTGCAACAGTATTTTGCCGAACCACAACCGCCTTTCTTATTCAATTCTCAGTGGAATTATAGTGAATTCTCATTGAATGGAAGGTTTGAAATCGTTCATCGCCTGTATTTATCTGCCATGTTGAGCGTGAAAAGTAGAGAGGATCTCATGAATAATACACGAAACACCCTCCAACAATCACAAATTGGCCTTAATTTCGGGTGGTAGAGAAACAAGCTTTATGAGGAAACACATTTATATTCTTTTTTTGCTATTAATTGGTTTTCAATGCGTTGAGGCCCAAGTGAGAAAAACCACACAAATGAGTGCTCTTTCTGGTATGAATGAAACACAGCTCTTCCAGTTGTGGAGGAATGCCAGTAAAATGGGCTTGACTGAGGCAGAGATTTTGAAGATGTTCACTGAAATGGGACTTAATGGATCTCAATACCTCCAGATGAAAAAGAGATTTGAGAAAAAAGTGGAGGAGACCAGTGAAGCGGATTTGCAAGAGGAAGAGGAAAATCTAAATGAAATGGAGACAGATACGTCATTTTTAAAATCTGTTCCAACAAGAAGAAAATCCAATGTGTTTGGTATTCAGTTTTTCTCCAATGCAAAAAATACTTTTTCTCCAGGTATAAAATTAGCAACTCCAGCGAATTATGTATTAGGTCCAGATGATCAGCTGCAGCTGATCTTAACTGGCATGAATGAAAGCGTACAATTGCTCAAGATCAATGCAGACGGATTTATCAATATAAAATACGCAGGCATCGTTCAAATCGCTGGATTAACGATCGAGAAAGCCGAGCAGTTGATAAAACGCAAGATGTCAGGATTCTATCCATATATCGCGAACGGGGAAACTACATTAACGGTTGTATTAAATCGTTACAGGACCATTCGGGTCGCAGTGATGGGAGAAGCATATCGACCTGGTAATTACCAGGTTCCGGGGGTTGCATCGCTGTTTAACGTATTATATCTCACAGGAGGTCCATCTGAAAAGGGTTCTTTGAGAAATATTCAGATCATTCGTGCTGGTAAGAAAATAACAGAATTGGATTTTTACCAATTTCTATTGCATGGTGCGATGCAGGAAAATTTCAGGTTCCAGGATCAGGACGTGATTTATTTTCCTTTTTATAACAAGCATGTAAGTATGTCTGGTGCCGTAAAGCGACCTTCTGTATATGAATTGAAAGATAATGAGAGCCTCAAAGATCTCTTCTCAATAGCTGGAGGATTTTCTGAAAACGCATATCAGCAGCGACTTAAAATATACCAGGTGGGTTCTTTGCAAAGAAGTATAAAAGATCTTCCTGTTTCAGAAATGGGTACCTATTTACCTCAAAATGGTGATTCTGTTTTGGTAGATGCGCTGAATGATACGTATTCCAATAAGTTAAACATCCAGGGTGCTGTTCGAGTCGCGGGTGATTATGAATTGACAAAAGGGCTCACTTTGAAGGGGCTGATTGAAAAAGCAGGAGGAGTAAAGGAGAATGCATATTTAAATAGAGGCTATATCAATCGCTTAGACGATCAAATGCAAAAACAATTGATTGGATTTGATCTGATTGAAATGAATAAAACCAAGGAGTTGGATATTCTACTTCAAAAGAATGATTCTGTATATATCCCTTTTGTGGACAACATGAAGCAGCAGCAATACATCCAATTAGAAGGAGCAGTAAAAAATCCTGGTTATTATGAATTTCGAAAAGGGATGCTCTTGGAAGATGCGTTGCTTATTGCCGGAGGACTTGCATTAGACGCAGATTTCAGAAAGGTGGAAGTGTTGAGGCAATATAAAGGTATTGTTGATTCTCTGCAGGATAAAATGCTCAACAGCTACATGTTGTCAGTTGATCCAAGTTTGAAGAAGTCTTCAAAAGAATTTTTCCTGGAAGAAAAAGATAAAATTGTTGTTACAAAAATATTGAATACAGAAAGTATAGGCACTGTTAAAGTAGGAGGTGAGGTATTACATTCAGGCAACTATTTTCTGAATAGCCGCAGTGAGACTGCAGCAGAAGTCATTGAGAGAGCTGGTGGTTTGACACCTTTCGGAAATATAGCCCAGGTCAAAATTTACCGCAACGGTATTCTGGTTGGAATCGATTTGCAGGAAGAGAAATATAGGCTCAATGCCAACGACAGTATTGTTGTACCTAAAATGGAGCCACTTGTTGAGGTAGATGGGGCTGTTTACAATCATCAGTTTGTTCAATATGAATCCCCCAACCTTCGGTATTATATATCATCGTCAGGAGGATTGACAGATAAAGCATTGCTTAAAAAGGCCTATGTACAGTATAGCAATGGATTAAATAAAAAAACCAGACGCTTCTTGTTCTTCAGGCATTATCCAATTATCAAACCTGGTTCAAAAATCATTGTTCCATCAGGAGATGGGGTGATGAATAAATTAATTACGTCCAACAATATCTCTGCAGTGCTTTCTTCAATTACTGCTTTGGTGAGTTTAATTGTATTGTTGAAAAAATAAAGGAATGACCAATTCTACTGATATCAATCAAGGCTATACATTTCGTGAACCCATTATCAAAGGAGTGAAAGCTCTATATGGAGTAATAGCTTCTAATTTTAGGAAATTAATGCTATTCGCTTTGCTTGGTGGTACGCTCGGATGGTTGTATTCTCTTGTTAGACCAACTACGTATAAAACCCAAATAAAAATATTTGTTGAAGACAGCAAGTCTGCTGGGGGTGGATTGATGTCGATGGTTGCTGGTCAGATAGGTATTGATGTAGGCGGATTAATGGGCGGAAACAGTGTGTTGGCTGGCGACAATGTGTTGGAGTTGGCTAAGAGTAAAATATTGTTGCAAAAGGCATTGCAAACTCCTTATCCCATGCAAGGAAAAGATAGCACATACAGTTTGGCTGATCAATACGCCGATGCAATGGGCTGGAAAAAAAGTTGGTCTGCGAGCAGGAAAGTGGGGTATAATGTTTCTTTCGCTACCAATAAACCATTTTTCAATAGAGTTGAAGATAGTTTGTGGCAAGTCATGTTCAAAAGAATAATTGAAAAAGAGTTGGCAGTCAATAAGCCCGACAAAAAACTAGGGTTTTATACTATTGATCTAGAAACCAGAGATGAATTGCTCAGTAAATTATTGAGTGAACGCATTGTTCAGACTACTACAAATTTTTATATCGAAGGCAAAATCGGGCGATTGAAAAAAAATGTCGAACGACTACAGCGACGTGTAGATAGCATTGGTGCGATGTTGAATTCTAAAACCTATGATGCTGCCTCTGCCAATGTAGAAAATCAAATTGACATCAATCTTGCATTGGCGCAACCCATTGCAGCGGCTGAAATCAAAACAAAAGACAAGGCATTTGCAAGTGTTATTTACGGAGAACTTCTAAAGAATTTAGAAGTGATGAAGACTGCCCTTATTCAGGAAACGCCATCCATCATGATTGTTGATGAGAATAAAATCCCTAAGCGAGATATCCTAAAATGGTACTGGGGAATATTTTTTGGGATGTTGCTCGGAGGGGTTGCAGGCGTTCTTTATTACTTTAGATTCAATCGATAGTGAATATACAACTGGCCTTGAAGGGTCAGGTAATCCAACCCGTTTTGAAAATAATTCTGCCAGGTAATCACGGGGTCTCTTTCAATATACCACCATTGATAGTTCAGCGTTCTAAGTGCAGTAATACTTCCCCCGTATAAGAAATTTTTATAAGATCTATTGAAAGACAGTGATGTAATTAAATCTGTCCAATGTCTTCTGTAGTCTTTAATCCTCTCAAAAGTGTAATAGAAGAAATCATTGTTGTGAATCCTTCTTTCCACCTGTAGAGAAATTCTGTTGATTCCATTATTCCACGCAGCCTCAAACAGCTGACTGTTTCCACCCGGCCCCAATCCTGATCCAATTACTTGTCCTCTGTTGGTATATCCATGTCTGATGGTATCATCCAAATACCAACTTTTTACATCTCTTATTAGTTGTTTATCGTTAAATCCAAGTTGAGTGAACTCAATTCCAAATTCTAAATTGGATTTTTTCCTGAGTGAAACCATTTTTCTGAATCCTGCAACAAAACCAGTTGGTTGGGGATCAGAACCTAACAGGAACAAGGGGTTCATCGTTTTATCATTTCTTCCGAATTCGGCATAGGCTTCTGCTTTCTCGTTCTTCATATAATACCTGAAGAACATACTTCCCATCATTTTTTTTCTATTCGTTTTCTCGGCATTGGTGAGCTTCCATCCATATATTCCAAAAAGAGGCAAGTAGTCCAGAGGGCTTTTTGCATCATTTGTGTATAGATAAGCCACTTTGGTAAAACCAATGAAGAGCCCAGGAACAGCTTTAGGTTGAATGCTGAGCATTCCGCCAGTGATGATTCGTTGTTTATTGGATCTGGGATTGTAAAGAAATCTCCCTTCATATACTCTATTTGACTCTACAGGAGGGTAGCCAGAGTACTCAAGTCTACCAGTTATGGCTTGCCATTCAACAGATCCAAAATTGGTAATCATTGGTTTATTGCTCTGAAAATTTAAATGAAGAAAACCAGGTGCATTGTTGGTCATCAACAGAGATTGGTAATACCCTGGTCCCCACCAAAGATTTTCGGTGGAAATGCCAATGGATGAGTTGTTGAAATTGTATCTGAGATAGGACTGTCCTGCATATACTTTCGTGTTGGGCTTATATCCGAATCGTTCTGGCATATCGATCCGGTTCACCCATTCGTAATAGTCTCGCCAGTGTATTCCGTCAAATTGCGTAAGGAAAGTTTCAAAGTCTCTGTTTTCTGCATTCAGAAGTGTAGGTTTGAATTGACCCGACCATCGGTTTTTGGAAATTTGAATACCCGTTGAAATCAAACTCTGGTAACCATTGGCTGGCAACATTTCTGCATCATTGATGGTGACAGGATGGTGGGTATTGTATACGCCCCAGTGATAAAAAGGCAACATTCTAAAATGAATACTGCTATCAATTTTTTTAATGACCAACTTGTCGCCAAATGAAAAATCTTTTATTTCTTCAGGGAAGCTATCTTTTTCGTTGAAAAAGCTTCTTTGCGTAAAACTTGCATTTGGGTTAAACTGATTGTTTAGTTGAAGTCTTCTCAAATACAGCACTTGATTTTGATCAGTGATCGTTTGCGCGCTCCCATTGAATGCATGCATCGATATTAAAACAAATAGTATAAAATGTTTAAACAATTTCATATCGATTTTTTAAAATAAATATTTCAGTCCCACTGAAGCAAATATATTATTGATTTGTTTACCCGCTTGCCATCCATAGTTTTTCTGATGCACAAATTTGAATTGAGATTGCATGATTAGATTTCCAAATGTTCTGTCATGAGATAATCCTGTTATAAAATCAATCCATTTGTTTTTTGGGAAATAGAGTGGGTCGTTGGTTATTTTTTCGAAGCTCAACGCATATCTTTTCCAGCCTTTATGATAAGATGTAAGAAGATGGATCGTATTGTTTCCACCACCAACCGCAGAACCCAGGTATTGATTCATATTGGTGAATGATTGAAGATCTCCATGCCAGTTCCAGTTTCCAGCGTCACGAACAATGTATTCTGCCAATTGTTGGCCACGCATATATTCAAGCTCGAAATTGACGTATCCATTTGGTTTCTGAAGTGGGACAATTTTTTTTAATCCAGTAAGATAAACTGCTGAGTGTCCTGGCCCCATCATCAAATCTCGCATGTTGATGGAGTGATCGTTCCATCCATATTCTGCATACCATTCAAAATGATCTTTTGTAGATACCCATCTCATAAAAAGAGAGGCTTGCTGGTCTCTGTCTTTCGCATCTTCAAAGTAAATGATCTTTGATTTGGTTAACACAGTAAATACGGGGAGATATTTGTCAACAAAACTGCTGTTTTTGAATAGATCTGAATTAAAATTACTTGCGCTTTTTGTATCGTATGCTCTTATCAATCCAATATGCATTCCTTTGAACCACTTTGGTTGATGGCTGATCATTAGACCATTGTATAACATTCTCCTATTTCGGTTGCTGAAAGGCCGCATGCGATAATTTTCGAATGCATACAAGGAGTCTTCATGAAGCCATCCCGTTGAAAGTGTCCATTCAAAAGAACCAATGGGAGTTTTTAATGGTCTTTTTGTTCTAATAAAAACATTCGCAAAACCTGGAGCATTGTTGCTCAACATGATCGAATTGTGGATGCCTGGCCCATACCATCTGTTTGCTGTTGAAATTCCCCCTAAGATTGGTCCAAAGTTGATGCTTGCTTCTGTTTGCCCAGGATATTTTTTAAAAATATTTGGGTAAGTTTTAGATCCCCATGATGCAGTAGTATAGTAGCTGTTATTTTGAGAATAAGTGATATTGGGTTGAGCTTGAACTTCTAAAGGCCCTGCTTTCAAATAGAGCCCGGCCATTGCGTTTACTTGATACCCTCTTGCTTTTAAAAAACTACCATCGTTGTATCCGTAAGGAGTTTTCGTATTCAATTGTTGAGTAAGCTCGGCTGGAAGTAAAAGAAATTTGAAATGTTTTTTATTCAGAATATTGTGGTGGAAGATTGAATTGTTGTAAAAATCTTGATCAATCGATTTATATAAGCTATCTAACGAGAAATTCTTGGTGAGTGAATAAGGGCGGTTGGCAAAGGAATACTCTTGTGGAATTTTATCCAACAATTGAAGATCTCTTAATCTATCTTCCATGATTACAGATCCAACCGAGACAAATTGCGCATTTGCTTCAAAAGAAAGTAAGCATATGATTGCCCAAAGGATCGCTCTCGAATACATTGAAACAAAATTACTTTATTTGGACTCAAATTCAATTATAATATGGCATCTGCAATATTATCGGGTCTGCTAGATTTCAAATCAAATATTATTTTTTTTGATTTGTCTTTTAGGAGTGACGTGAGGTTGAGTTCTGCGAACTGAATGTGAAGTACTAAGATCAGAATTGAATCATAAGAATTTTCCATAGGTTCTTTGCAGAATTCTTTGATCAATGGGTCATACAAAAAAGTATTTGCTCCATTTTTTTTGAACTCCTCAATGATGACGTGAAGCTTTGTATTCCTGGTATCTGGCGTATTCTCTTTGAATGTTGCTCCAAGTATGAGAATATTTGATCCCTTGATTTGAATTTCTTTTTCTAGCATCAATCTCATTAGCTTTTCTGCTACGAAGTATGGCATGTGTTCGTTGACTTCTCTGCCTGAGGTGATAACTTTTGGTGTATACCCAAGCTGCGTCGATTTATATGCCAGATAATAAGGGTCTACAGAAATACAATGTCCGCCTACGAGTCCTGGGGTAAATTTTAAAAAATTCCACTTAGTGGAGGCTGCCTCCAGTACATCTTGCGTATTAATTCCCATCTTATCAAAAATCAGTGCGAGTTCGTTCACAAATGAGATGTTGATATCGCGTTGTGCATTTTCAATCGCCTTGGATGCTTCAGCCACACGAATACTGGGTGCTTTGTGGGTGCCTGCGGTTATGATGCTTCCGTAAAGTTCATCAATGAAAGTTGCAGCCTCTGGAGATGAACCCGATGTTACTTTTTTGATTTTGGTGAGGGTATTGACTTTATCACCCGGATTGATTCTTTCAGGGGAGTATCCCACAAAAAAATCTTCATTCATTTGGAGTCCACTTAGTTTTTCCAAAACCGGAACACAATCTTCTTCCGTGCAACCAGGGTAGGTGGTTGATTCGTAAATTACATAGTCGCCTTTTTTCAAATTTCTTCCAATGATGGATGAAGCGTCTAAAAGTTGACGCAAGTCTGGAATTCGATTTTCATCAATAGGAGTAGGGACGGTGACTATGAAAATATTGGCGTCTTTTATTTTTTGCTCTTCTGAAGTAAATGTTAGTCCATCAATAATTGCAACTTTCAAATCCTCAGATTCAACCTGAGATGTATGATCGATGGATTGATTCAGTTCATTGATTCTTTTCTCGTTTATATCAAATCCAACAACCTTGTATTTTTTTGAAAACTCCACTGCAAGCGGAAGGCCAACATAGCCCAGGCCGAGAATACAAATGGTTTGATTGTTCATTATTTATGATTCGTGTTTAGTTCTAAGTTGTAAGTCATAAGTTGTAGGTTGAACAGCAGATGCCAAACCTATAACCTACAACTTATAACTTACAACTTGTATTTTACAACTTGCTTTTAATAATTCCTACCACATCCCTCTCCACCATCTTTTCTGCCATGCTAATCATGTTTTTAAATGCCTTTGCGTGTGAGATGCCGTGGCCGATGATGACGGGCTTGTTTACACCAAGTACAGGCACACCACCATACTGTTCAAATTCAAACATATCGAAGAATTCATCGTGGATATTTCTGCGTTGTACCAATCCGTGAATACTTTCAGCAAGTTTCAGAATGATGTTTCCTGTGAAGCCATCGCAAACCATCACATCGGCTTTATCCAGGAAAACATCCCTTCCTTCAATATTGCCAATGAACTGAATGTTTTGATATTCTTTTAAAAGGGGATAAGCAGCTTGTGACAATAGATTCCCTTTTCCTTCTTCTTCACCAATATTGATCAATCCAACAAGTGGATTCTCAATGCCCAAAATTTGTTCTGCAAAGATGGAGCCCAACATCGCGAATTGAACTAGGTTTTCTGGCTTGCAATCTGAATTGATACCGGCATCAATCAGCCATCCCAATTTTCCATTTTCTCTCGGCATGTATGCACCAATCGTTGGACGATGAATGCCTTCAATTGCCTTGATGCTGAACAATGATCCCACCATCATTGCACCTGTATTGCCAGCGCTGATGAATGCGTCCACCATTCCCTTTGTCAGGTATCCAAATCCAACCGCAATGGAAGAATCTTGCTTTTCTTTCAATGCCTTGGTTGGGTGCTCATGCATGTCAATTACTTGACTAGTTCCGACGATTTTGATATTGGTTGTGTCAATACCGTGCTCTTTTAAGAGGGATTCGATTTGAGGTTGATCGCCGAAGAGGGTAAGGTTGTAGTTGTTGTAATGGTTGTAATTGTTGTCGTTGTTATCGTTGTTGTCTTTTCCTTGTCCCTTGTCCCTTTCAACTTTTCCCTCAAGTAACAACTTGATCCCCTTAACCGCTTCAAGAGGAGCAAAATCTCCACCCATCATGTCAATTCCAATATTCATGCTATAAAGTTCTTAGAATTTGCTAAAAATAAAATTCCGACTGATGCATCAGAGCAAGAGTCGGAATCCATATGAATTAACTATTCAATTAGTTGATAGGAGACTTCTCAGCTACAACCTTTCCTTTGTACATCAATTTTCCTTCACTCACATGTGCGCGATGACGAACATGCAATTCTCCGGTTGTTGAGTCTTTGCTCAAGGTTACTGATTCAGCCTTATAGTGAGTCCTTCTCTTTGCGCTTCTTTGTTGAGAGTGGCGGCGTTTGGGATTTGGCATGGTATATAAATTTTAGTTGTCTCTAAATTTGTCCAATCCTTTCCAGATCGGGTTGTCTTTTTTTTGTTCGTTGTCTTTTAATTGCTGAAGTTTTGCAAGCACTTCTTTGTTGCATTTTGGTCCGCCCATTTCTTCTTCACTGCAAGCAGGGTAGGTGGGCATGCTCAACTGCACAAATTCTGTGAGCCAATCTTTGATATCGATATGGCTTTCGGTTCTTGCGATGAAGAATACATCTGGATCGTCGTTTTGCGCGTTCATTTCTTCGGGATTTTCGACCATCTTGACCAAGATTTCGAAATCGTCCCAGAGGTTGATGTCCAGTGGATTACCACATCGGTTGCATTGCATTTCTGTTGTTCCGCCGATTTCAAATTTAAGTTGCAAAAAGCTAGCATGTTTATCAAGGACGAGCTTCACTTTTGCACGACAATTTTTGAAGTCGGAGGGCTTTTCAGCATCAAAGAACTCATCCCCTAAATCGTAGTCGAATTCAGTAACCCCGGGTTTCAATCCCACAAATGCGATTTCAAAGTCCCGACGGCCTGACATACGAACCTTTTAAGGGAGGGCAAAGGTAGTGGTTTTGAAGGAAAAATCAAAAAAAGGGAGGAGGGACGAGGGACAAGGGACAGGGGAAGAAAGAAATACAATTTAAAAAATAAAATACCTTCCAATAACTGGAAGGTATTTTCAATTTAGAATTTTTCTGTACAAGTCTATTCCCCTTGTCCCTTGTCCCTCGTCCCTGGCTGTTTTAGTTGTTTCTAAAAATCATCCTAAACCCGCCTCCATTCTCCATGGCGCTTTGAGGCTTTAGGTCATACCCTTTCGGGATTTCGAACTCTTTATCTTCAATAGAAGGCTCCAATTGGATCTTCAAAACGGTCATGTGAACCTTGAATCCGTTTCCACGGGTCATTTCATATTCCATAGGAAAACCTTCGATCAGGTTCATTCCTTGAACTCCACCGTTCATCATGGCCATTCCACCGCCAAATCCACCCCCGCCACCTGGTCCTCCTGCAGTTGCATTTGGCGCAGATGATTTAGGGGATATTTTGAACTCCGGATTGTACCATACCACTGATTCATTCACTTGGCCATTCTGTTGTGTTGTTTTGATGGTTACTTTCTTACAAGTATATCCAGAGATTTTCTTGGTTTCGTCTGAATAGATCAACTCAGGCTTGTTGTCGCGGAAAGTAATCCCTAGGGCAGCCAATGAGTCTCTTCTTGCATTCCGTATTGAATCTTGCCTTGCGCGCTGTGCTTCAGCATCTGCATCAGTGGAGTAAAAGCCTGTTTTTCTTCCCATCGCCTCGATAAGGGTAGTAGTCTTCTTGTTTACTCTGTCAACGATTACAGTATTATGGCCGAAATCAGACATGCTCTCAGTTTTCATGAAATTCGGGCTGAAGGTTGTAGTGGTATTGGTTTCAATATCTCTTGGCATGGAAAATCCGCCTCCGCCGCCAGGACCACCACCATCGCCGCCTCCGGGAGGGGCAAAGTTTTCAGGGAAGGTTACTTCTGTTTTAGCTTTGATGATTGCTTTTTCAACCACTTTAGGCTGTGCGATTGCAGCACTGACACTAAAAAACGCTGCAAGAGTTAATATTTTTTTCATGATTGGTTGTTTCTGATTTTAGAATTGGATGCCAAATTAGGCATTATCCTTTGATGATTTGTGGATAAAATAGACATCGTGTGTTGATTTAACATTTTCATTTATCAGAAAATGTCATTGATTGCATAAAAATTAATGATGAAAATATTGAGTATACACCAAAAGTATATACCTTTAATCCCTATGAAATCATTATCACTAAAACTGGATGACGAGGTTTTTAAAGAGACAGAGCGTATTATTGAAAAACTAAATTATGCCAGGAATAGGTATATCAATGAGGCGCTTGAATTGTACAATAAATACAATAGTAGAAAAATGATCAAAGATCAACTTAGAAAGGAGTCTACATTGACATTTAAGGAAAGTGTGCATTTAATGGAGGAGTTTGAGAAAATAGTTTTGGATAATGAAGCAATATGAAATTTGGCTCGCCAATATGAATCCATCTAAGGGTACTGTTGTTGGTAAAGTTCGTCCTGTTGTAATTGTCCAAACAGATTTGCTAAATGATATTCATCCTTCACTAATCGTTTGTCCGCTTTCTACAAATGTAAATAAAGAAATCAAGCTGCTTCGAGTGCATGTGGGCAAAAAAAACCTCGAAAATGAGAGTGATGTATTGGTAGATCAAATCACTGCAATTGATAAAAAGAGGTTGCTAAAGCGACTAGGCAAACTTACTCAAGCACAAGTTGAATTGCTGAGGAAGAATTTAAAAATTGTGTTGGACTTGGATTAATATGATTGGTTATTTCTTCAAAAATAACACCCAGTAGGGTGAGTTTTTAAAATCTGGGATCATTTTACTTTGAATTTTTATCTCGTCCACAGTCTCTTGTCCCCAGACAGTTCCGTCTGGATCTTCTCCCTCCTCCCTTGTCCATCCTCCCTTGCATTTTTTCCCTAAATTGCTTCCTCAACTTTACGCCATGAAAAAACTTTTATCCGTATTGATAATTACATTTTTTGTAAGTGTTTCTCAAGCTCAAATCAACATCATCCCACAACCATCATCTGTTAAGCAAGGAACCGGGAATTTTACTGTTTCCTCCGCTACGATCTTGCAGTATTCATCGAATGATGCTGAAGTAAAAAGAATTGCCGGTGAGTTGAATGCCGCATTCAAACGAGCAGCTGGATTTGAATTGAAACAAGGCGCATCCACCAAAAATGTTGTTCAGCTCTCATTGATCAATGATGCATCACTCGGAAATGAGGGATATACTATGAGTGTGACAGCAGATGTTGTGAACTTGACAGCAAACAAAGCAGCGGGATTGTTTTACGGGGTTCAATCACTCTTACAATTGCTCCCTGTTGAAATAGAAAGTAAGTCAGTTGTGAAAAACATAAACTGGAATATTCCAGTTGTTGAAATCAATGACAAGCCAAGATTTGGTTGGAGAGGAACCATGCTCGATGTTTCACGCCACTTCTTTACAAAAGAGGAAGTAAAATCTTTTTTAGATGACATGGCGAAGTATAAATACAATACACTCCATTTTCATTTGACAGATGATCAGGGATGGAGGATTGAGATCAAGAGTCTTCCTAAACTTACCCAGGTTGGAGCATGGAATGTGAAGAAAACTGGACGTTTTAATTTTTTCACTCCACCAGCTGATGACGAGCCTCGCAACTACGGTGGATTTTATACGCAAGAAGATTTAAAAGAGTTGATCAAATACGCAAAAGAAAGATACATCGAAATCCTTCCTGAGATTGACATTCCTGGGCATTCACTTGCCGCTGTTGCATCCTATCCTGAACTTTCATGCACACCTGGCACTTATAAGGTGAATTCTGGGGAGCCTTTCATGGATTGGCACAATGATGGAACGTTTACTGCAAGAGTCGACAATACACTATGTCCAGCCAATGAAAAAGTATATGAGTTTTTGGATAAAGTATTTACTGAGGTAGCAGCAATTTTCCCACATCCTTATATCCACATGGGTGGAGATGAGTGTGCAAAGAATTTCTGGGAGATCAGTCCGCAGATCAAAGACCTCATGCAGCGCGAAAAGTTGAAAGACATGCATGAAGTGCAAGCTTATTTTGTGAGCCGTGTTTCTAAAATCGTCAATTCAAAAGGAAAAAAATTGATTGGGTGGGATGAAATCCTGGAAGGTGGTTTGGTGAAAGATGCCGCTGTGATGAGTTGGAGAGGAATGAAAGGTGGGATTGAGGCAGCAAAAATGGGACATGAAGTGGTAATGACGCCTACAACGTATGTCTATGTTGATTACATGCAAGGTGACGCATCTATTGAACCTCCTGTGTATGCAACATTGCGATTGAAAAAATCTTATGAGTTTGAGCCACTGCCTGATGGGGTTGATCCAAAGTTGATCAAAGGCGGACAAGCAAACATGTGGTCTGAACAAATTTTCAATACACGTCACTTGGATTATATGATGTGGCCACGCGGATTTGCCATTGCAGAAGCTTTATGGTCGCCTAAAACCTCAAGAGATTGGAAATCATTTGTTCCACGCGTTGAAAATCATTTTGCGCGTTTCAATGCAGCAGATAAAAAATATGCACCAAGTATATATGACCCATCGATCAAAGTAAAAAAAGATGCTAAGGGAAATTTACTGGTTGATTTTGAAACTGAAATAGATGGCTTAGCAGTACATTATAGTTTTGACAATTCATTTCCAGATCAACATTATCCACATTATGCTGGAAAATCTGTTGTTGTTCCAGTTGATGCAGCTCCAATGAAAGTGATTACATCTCGCAATGGAAAGTTGATTGGTAGAATGATGACGATAAGCGTGGAGGAGTTGGGGAAGAGGGTGAAATAAAGAAGTTGTAAGTTATAAGTTGTAAGTTGGAGTTAATAAAATTAAACTTTAAAAAAGTATAACTTATAACCTACAATTTAGAACTTACAACTATCCTGAAATCAAAAAATTGAAGAAATGAAGCACGTTCGTTGGGGCATCCTCGCTTGTGGTAAAATTGCCAAGAAATTTGCAGCTGATTTGAAATTAGTTGGCGATGGGGAGTTGGTTGCAGTTGCATCAAGAGATATTGAACGTGCAAAGCAATTTGCTGCAGAATATCCTGCGAAATATATTTTCGGATCTTATCAAGAGCTTGTGAATTGTGATGAGGTTGATGCAATCTATGTTGCCAGTCCACATAGCCATCATCATGAACATACAATGCTTTGTTTGAATCATGGTAAAGCAGTGCTTTGTGAAAAAGCTTTTGCCATCAATCAGCATCAGGCCAAGGAAATGATTGATTTAGCAAGATCAAAGAAAATATTTTTGATGGAAGCCTTGTGGACGCGCTTTCTTCCACATTATTTGAAAGTGCGTGAAATGATTTCTGAGGGAAAGCTGGGAGAATTGAAAGGGGTTCTAGCAAACTTTGGATTCAAGCCACCAGAGCCCGTTTCGCCAAGATTGTTTGAGCCTGCATTAGGTGGAGGAAGTTTATTGGACATAGGAATTTATCCTGTTTTTCTTGTGCAATCTATTTTAGGTGTGCCAAATAGTATCACTGCGAAAATGGATCCTGCGCCAACAGGTGTAGATGAGCAATGTTCGATGGTGTTTCATTATAAAAATGGGATGACAGCAAGTTTGTTTTCAACGCTTGCTTCTAATCTCGAAACTGATGCAGATATTTTCGGAACAAAAGGTCGTATCCGATTAACCAATCGATTCTATGAGCCATCAGCAACCATCCAACATTATCCTGATATAATAACATCTCGAACAATTATTCCGGTCGAAAAAGAACCAGGTTGGGGATACCAACATGAAATCAGACATGTAAATGAATGTCTTCAAAAAGGACTCACCGAAAGTCCTGTTTGGACGTTGGATGATACGTTGAATCTCATGAAGACGTTGGATGCTGTAAGAGCGATTATAGGGTTGAAGTATCCGGGTGAGTTGTAAGTTGTAGGTTGTAAGTTGAAAGTAAATTAGGTTTTCCATTTATTTTCAACGTATTGTATGAACTTATTAATCATCTTACTTAGCTCAACATATTCAGCTTGTAACTGTTTACATTTATCACTCATCATAGGGTAAAGTTTAGAAATTTTACTTAGATGGTATATTAGCTCAATGCTGCTGGCATGAGAAAAAATCAAGAATCGTATAAATTCTGGTTTATACCTCCTCCTGCCATATCCCTCAACTATATTTGTTGCGATAGAATCTGATGATCGTCTGACTTGACTGCTGAGTTCATAAAGTTCATGTTTTGGTAGACTCATGGCAAGTTTATATGCTTCAAAATAAAGTTTATCTGCACGCCTAAAAATTTCTAAATCCTCAAAAGAGTTCATTTTTAAAAAAAGTAAAAGTCGTTTATGTTATGTTGAGAAATTTCACAATCTGTCATCGTTTTTTAAACATTAGAGGTCAAAACTTACAACCTATAACTTACAACTTAGAACTCATAAAATGTTGAAAACTCGTGCATAACCCCACCTCTTCAAACATTATATTTGTTGCTTGACTAAAAAATGAGACAGTGAGACTAAAGAGTTTAGAAATCAAGGGGTTCAAGAGCTTTGCAGACAAGACAGTTGTCAATTTTGACGAAGGAATTACAGGTATTATTGGTCCTAATGGATGCGGAAAGAGCAACATCGTTGATTCCATCCGTTGGGTAATTGGTGAACATAAAATCAGCAACCTGAGAAGTGAGAATTTGGAGAGCTTGGTTTTTAATGGTTCTAAAAACAGAGGTCCGAGTGGACTTGCCGAGGTAAGTCTCACATTTGAGAATACGAAGAACCTGCTTCCAACTGAATTCAACACAGTTACTGTTACAAGGAAATTCTATAAAAGCGGTGAAAGTGAATATCGCCTCAATGATGTTCAATGCCGATTGAAAGATATCCATAATCTTTTCTTGGATACCGGTGTGAGTACCGACAGCTATGCGATCATTGAGTTGGGAATGGTGGATGACATCATTAAAGATAAAGACAACAGCAGAAGAAAAATGCTGGAACAAGCAGCTGGTATTAGCATTTACAAAACAAGAAAGAAAGAAGCTAAACTAAAGCTCGATGCAACTGAGCAGGATCTTGCACGTATTGAGGATTTGCTCTTTGAAATCAACAACCAGTTGAAAGCTCTTGAGAGTCAAGCAAAGAAGGCTGAGAAATATCTTGAAATCAAGAAAGAATATAAAATCAAATCAATTGAGCTTGCCAAAGCTGCGTTGGAAGGATTTAATATTCATTACAAAGAATTAACTGAACAACAACAACAGGAAACTGATAAGCGATTTGAATTAGAAGCAAAAATCAGTACAGAAGAAGCTAACCTCGAAAAGAAAAAAGTTGAATTCATTGAGCAGGAAAAAGCATTGCAACAAATGCAGGCAACCTTCAATGAATTGGTGAATACCATCCGCAGCAAAGAAAACGAGAAAAACCTCGCGCAACAACGTTTGCAATATTTGAGGGAAAAAGAATCTACGCTGAATGAATTTCTATCAAAAGCAGGTGGTCAATCTTCTGGATTAGAAGAGAGTATTCGATTCTCAGAAACACAAATTGCAGAGGAAGAAGTCAAGCTTGCTGGATTGCAGGATGAATTGAATAAGTTGCAATTGCAGGTTGAAGAAAGCAGAAGAAATTTTGATGAGAAGAGATCACAAGTTGATGGACTCAGAACAAAAAATCAACAACTACAAAGAAATCAATTTGAAGCGGAGAAGAATGTTGCGATCAAGGATACATCCATGATGAACATTGAAAAATCAATTCATCTTATCAACGAAGAACAAACGCATAGAACGGCACAACTTGCTGAATTGATTGATCAGAAATCGCAGAACACTCAGGAACTTAATGAGGCAAAAGGACGTTTAGGTTCTCTTCAGACACAACACGAAGAAGTAAAGCAGCAAATTTTAAATACCCAATCCAATCTCGAACAATTGCGTACACATCTTGCTGATGAGAGTCGCAAGCTCGATTCGAAAAAGAATGAGCATGCATTGTTGAAGAGTCTGATTGACTCAATGGAAGGCTATCCTGAGAGTGTTAAATTCCTTCACAACAATGAAGGATGGAATCATACATCTCCCATCTTGTCTGATATCATTTATGTTAAGCAAGAATACCGCGCTGCAGTAGAAAATGTCCTGGAGTCATATCTCAACTATTATGTGGTAAATGATTTGAAAGAAGGATTACAGGCTGTTCATTTGTTGGGTGACAATAAAAAAGGGAAGGCGAATTTCTTCTTGCTGGATAAGTTAAATACTGAATTGGGAAATCAGCAAATGAATCCACATTCAATTCCTGGTACGATTGCTGCAACAGATGTGGTTGAATATGATGCAAAGTATACCAACCTCGTAAAATATTTGTTGGGAAATGTATTGATTGCTGAAGATGAATCAGCATTGGAAAATGCAAATGGATCGATCATCCTCGAACGTCATGGAAAATATGTAAAAGGTAAATTTTCATTGACCGGAGGAAGTGTTGGATTGTTTGAAGGCAATAAGATTGGAAGGGTCAAGAATTTAGAAAAGCTTGAAAAAGAAATTGCTGATCAAGAATTGGTGGTCGACGCATTGAAAAAAGATATCCAGTCAAGACACGATCAGGTCTTGGAGTTCAACAACCAATTGCAGGAGAAAACCATAGCCGAGGCGCAACTTCGTATACAGGAATTGGGAAATACCTCTTTCGCCATTCAAAATAAAATAGAGTCTCTTCACATCGCAGATCAAAATTCCAGTAGGCGATTGGCTGAGCTCGAGCAGCAGTTGCAGGAAAGCAAAAATGGAATTGAGTCGGAACGCCAGGCTTTGGAGAGATTCAACGAAGAGTTGAAATCAATGACAGAAAAAATTGGACTCATTGAAACGGATTATGCATCTGCAGAGACGGCATACAATGCAATCAATGCTACATACAATGAATCAAACATTCAATTGGCAAAGCAGCAAAGCAAGTTGTCGAGTGTGAAGCAAGAAGCTGCATTCAAGCAAAATCAATTGCAGGAATTAAAATTGCAGATTGATAGCAGCAGTGTACAATTGTCTGAAGCTACAGGTAATATCACTGAAACCAATGATAGTTTGAAGTTGATTGAGCAAGACTTGTTAGAATTGTATCGCCGTAAAGAGGAGGATGGACGTCAATTGAATGATGCTGACCAGGCGTACTACAATACCAGAAATTCTTTGAATGAACGTGAGAGTGAATTGAGACACCGTGTGAAAGAGAAAGAGCAAATTGATCAGCTGTTGAACATGATCAAAGACAAGATCAACGAATTAAGGCTTCAATTGGCAGGTATCAAGGAAAGATTAAGTGTTGAATTCAATGTTGATATTGATCAAATCCTGGATGAGCCGCGTGAAACCGAAGAAGCGCTAGAGGATTTGCAAGCAGAATGTGATAGAATGAGAAAGCGTCTTGAAAACATTGGTGAGGTGAATCCAACTGCTGTAGAGGCTTTTGTTGAAATGAAGAAGCGCTATGAATTTATTGTAGAGCAGAAGAATGATTTGGTAAGTGCAAAAGACACATTGATGCAAACCATTCAGGAAGTTGAAACAACAGCCAATCAAAAATTCCTATCAACATTCAACCAGGTTCGTGAGAATTTCCAGCGTGTATTTAAAGCCTTGTTTACCGAAGATGATACTGCAGATATGATATTGGAGAATCCGGATGATCTTGCAGAAACTGGTATCGATATCGTTGCAAAGCCTAAGGGTAAGCGTCCTACTTCAATTACACAGCTCAGTGGTGGAGAGAAAACTTTAACAGCAACTGCATTGTTGTTTGCCATCTACTTGATCAAGCCAGCACCATTCTGTATTTTGGATGAGGTCGATGCACCACTTGATGATGCGAACGTTGGCAAGTTCACCAACATGATTCGTCAATTCAGCAAGGAATCTCAATTTATTATGGTTACACACAACAAGCAAACCATGGCTGCAGTGGATGTAATTTATGGTGTTACCATGCAAGAGCAGGGAGTAAGTAAACTCGTTCCGGTGGATTTCAGGAGTTTGAATTAAGTTATAAGTTGTAAGTTCTAGGTTGTAAGTTTTTTAAAACGAATTTCAAGTTTGTTGAAAAAATGGATCAGTATAAGAAATCAAACACTTGCAACTTACAACCTACAACTTATAACTACTATTTCATCGGCATCGCAGGCACTGGGATGAGTGCTATTGCACAATACTTAAAAGCAGCAGGTCATCAAGTATCAGGTTCTGATCGTCAGTTTCAAAAAGATATTTATAATGAAAGCCGTACTGCTTTAGAAGCAGAGGGTATTATTTGTTTTGAACAAGGCGCGAATGGAATTGCAGTTGATGTGGATATAGTTGTTGTATCAACTGCTATCGAAGAGACTGTTCCTGAAGTGCAACAGGCAAGAGCACTTGGAAAACCCATCAAAAAAAGAAGTGAATTACTCGCAGAAATAGTTTCTCAGAAAAAAACCATTGCCATTGCTGGCACATCGGGGAAAAGCACTACAACAGCAATGTTGTTTGAAATTTTACTTCATGCTGGTTTGCATCCATCCATCATTGGAGGGGCAGGTTTAACAAGATTGATTAAAAAGGGTAAAATTGGTAATGCTGCCTATGGAGAGGGAGAGTGGTTAGTAATCGAAGCAGATGAAAGCGATGGATCAATCGTACAATATCATCCTGCCATTGGAGTGTTGTTAAATGTAGATAAGGATCATCAGGATTTAGAAGCTTTGATGGAATTATTCAAGACATTTAAATCGCATTCAGAAAAATTCATCGTCAATAAATCGCATCCCTTGGCTGCATCCCTCTCTTCAAATGATGCGCATGATTTTGATGTTGAATCTGAAGCGATAACATCGATTCATGCAAATGATTTTCATCAATCGGGGTCTTCGATTCATTTTAAGCTTGCTGATGTAGCATTCTCTATCAACAGTCCTGGTAAACATACCATGGAAAACGCATTGGCAGCGATTGCTGTTGCAAATGCTGTAGGTGTTGATTTTCAAACTTCATCTGATGCATTGAAAGGCTATGAAGGAATTTACAGAAGGCATCAAGTGCTTGGTGTAAAAAATGGCATCACAGTTGTTGATGATTTTGCACACAATCCTGTAAAATGTGCAAGATCCATTCAAGCATGTCAACCTTTTTCGGATAAGCTCATCGCGTGGTTTCAGCCACATGGATATGGACCTACACGTTTCTTACGACATGATTTTGTTGACGAAATCTCAAAAGTCTTGCGTCTGCAGGATGAGATTTGGATGAGTGAAATTTATTATGCCGGGGGAACTGCAGTGAAAGATATTTCTGCCAATGATTTGATCAATGATTTGAAAAATCGAGGAGTAAATGCATATTTTGTTGAAGACCGAAACCAATTGATACCTGCCATGCGTTCACATTTTACCCCATCCACCACATTGCTACTCATGGGTGCCCGAGATCCTAGTTTAGGGAGTTTTGCACAATCTGTTTTTGAGTTGATTTAATCCGTGATTTTCATTAATTTACTGCTTCTTTAAAATTTTTATAAACGATTCATCATGCCAGATTTTGAAATCAAGAAACAGCCGAAAGAGTACGATGTCATTATTGTTGGTTCAGGTGCAGGAGGTGGTATGTCTGCCTATATGTTGGCAAACCAAGGTTTGAAAGTTTGTTTATTGGAGGCGGGTCCTGAATATGATCCGGCAAAAAATATTACACAGTTAAAACGTCCGTGGGAATCACCACGCAGAGGTGCCAGCACCAAGTTCAGACCTTTTGGTGATTTCGACGCATGTTATTGGGGTTGGGATATTGATGGTGAGCCATATACAAAAGCTGCTGGAACTCAGTGGGATTGGTGGCGTGCAAGGATGGTTGGAGGTAGAACCAATCACTGGGGAAGAATTTCCCTCCGCTTTGGTCCAAAGGATTTCAAAAGAAGAAGTATAGATGGTTTAGGAGATGATTGGCCGATTGGTTATGAAGATATTAAACCATATTATGATCGCATTGATAAATTGATTGGTGTATTTGGAACCAATGAAGGTTTGGAAAATGATCCGGATGGATTTTTCCTTCCTCCTCCAAAACCCAGGTTGCATGAGATGTTCATCAAGAATGCAGCTCAAAAAGTTGGTGTGCCTGTAATACCATCAAGACTGTCTATCCTCACCAAAAAAATAAATGAAGAGCGTGGACAGTGTTTCTATTGCGCGCAATGTAACAGAGGATGTCAAGTATATGGCGACTTTTCTTCTTCATCAGTATTGGTAAAGCCTGCATTGAAAACAGGTAATGTTGATTTGATTACTGGTGCCATGGCAAGGGAAGTTCTTACAAACAACGAAGGTCAGGCAACTGGAATTTCATACGTGAACAAAAGAGATTTACTTGAATATGAAGTAAGAGGTAAGGTAGTAGTATTGGCAGCCAGTGCTTGTGAGTCTTCGAGACTATTGTTGAATTCAAAATCAGCTCGTCATCCAAATGGATTGGCAAACAGCAGCAATGTTGTTGGTAAATATTTGCATGATTCTACTGGTGCATCCATGGGTGGTGTTTTGCCACAATTATTTGGAAGAAAAAGATATAATGAAGATGGTGTTGGAGGAATGCACGTGTATTCTCCATGGTGGGGCGACAATAAAAAATTAGATTTTCCTCGAGGCTATCATATTGAATATTGGGGTGGAATGGGTCAACCTGCATATGGATTTGGTTGGGGCATTGAAGGACAGAATGGGAAGTTCCCTGTCAATGGTCAGCAAAAAGAAGCTGGAGGATATGGTAAATCATTGAAAGAAGATTACCGTTATTTCTATGGAGCAGGCATCGGAATGGCAGGAAGAGGAGAGGCCATTGCGCTTGAATCCAACTATTGTGAAATTGATCCGAATGTGGTTGATAAATATGGCATCCCTGTTTTGCGTTTCAATGTGAAATACACTGATTATGAAATCAAGCAGGCAAAGCACATGAAGGAAACTTTTAAAGAAATCATGCATTCTTTGGGTGCAGTGATTACTTATGGTGATGATGGTCCTGAAAATAACTACGGACTCGAAGCCCCAGGTAAAATCATTCATGAGGCCGGTACAGTGCGTATGGGAAGTGATCCCAAGCGTTCAGCATTGAATAAATACAATCAGGCACATGATTGTAAAAATTTGTTTGTTGTTGACGGAGGTGCATTTGTATCTCAAGCTGATAAAAATATCACTTGGACGATCCTTGCGCTTTCCATGAGAGCATCTGAATACATTGTTGATCAACTTAAGAAACAAAATATATAATCAGTTGACAGTTCACAGTTGACTGTTAACCGTTAACTGTCAACCGTCAACACACAACCTAAAACTCACAACCCAAAACTCGTTCATATGGACAGAAGAAAATCCCTCAAAGCCCTGGCAGTAGGAACACTCAGTGGTGCCGTATTGCTCGATGCATGTAAACCCGATGATAAAAAAGAAGCTGCTAATAAATCTATTGCAGATGGCTTTACACTGGATCGTCAGCCGGAGGAATTGGAGCGTTATGAAAAGATAACTGCCGAAACTTTTTTCACTTCTCATGAAATGGCGACCATCACTGTTCTTGCAGACATCATCATTCCAAAAGATGAAGTAAGTGGAAGTGCTACAGATGCGAAGGTTCCTGATTTCATTGAATTTATTGTGAAGGATATGCCACAACATCAAACACCCATGCGTGGTGGATTGAGATGGTTGGATGTCCATTCATTCAAGAAAAAAGGAAAATCATTCATAGTATTGGATGAAAAATCACGCATTGAAATTGTGGATGAAATTGCATATCCAAAAAAGGCCGCTCCTGAAGTTGCCCAAGGCGTTGCGTTTTTCAGTTTGATGAGAAACCTTACTGCAACTGGGTTTTACACTTCAAAGATTGGAGTTGAAGATATTGGATATAAGGGAAGTCAGCCTAATCAATGGAACGGAGTTCCTGACGATGTATTGAAACAGTATGGTGTTGCATACACTGAAAAAGAGAACAAAGAGTGTGTCAAATACGAATAATTAAAATTGAAAAACGATTGTTATGTCAAATAAAAATTATCAAAGAAGAAAGTTTATCAAAAACGGTGCAATGGGAATGGCAGCATTTACCATCGTTCCACGTCATGTAATCGGACGCGGATATGTTGCCCCAAGTGATAAGTTGCGCATTGCTGGAATCGGTGTTGGCGGAAAGGGTCAGGGGGATATTTCCGAGTTTGCAAAGAGCCCGAATGTTGATATCGTTGCATTGGTAGATGTTGATGATCGTGCTGCTGCAAAATCACGTCAATCTTTCCCTAAAGCAAATTATTATCACGATTTCCGCGAGATGTTGGAAAAAGAAAAGAACAACATTGATGCATGTTCTATTTCAACACCTGATAATACACATGCTGTTGCAACCATTGCTGCCATGCAACTGGGTAAGCACGTTTACACACAAAAGCCACTCACCCATGATATTTATGAAGCAAGGGTTTTAACTGAAGCGGCAAAGAAATATAAGGTGGTTACCCAAATGGGAAACCAGGGTGGATCTGGAAATGGTGTGAGAAGAACACAAGAATTAATTGGAGCCGGACTCATTGGAGATGTTACACATGTTCAATGTTGGACGAACAGACCGGTATGGCCACAGGGAATTCCAACTCCATCAGGAAAGTTCGACATTCCAAAAGAATTGAATTGGGATCTATGGATTGGTCCTGCAAAAATGATTGATTACAATCCTGCATATCTGCCATTTAATTGGCGTGGCTGGTGGGCATTTGGGACAGGTTCATTGGGAGACATGGCATGTCATATCATGGATCCAGTATTCCGCTGCCTACCCATTTTATATCCATCAGATGTAGAATGTTCTGTGGCTCAGATTTGGAAAGACATGTGGGATGATACAACAAATACGGATGCTTGTCCTCCTTCAACCATCATTCATCTTACCTATCCAAGAACCGATGGAAAGAAAGGAGATATCAAAGTTTCTTGGTATGATGGAGGATTGTTGCCGCAACGTCCGGATGAATTGTTGCCGGAAGAAGCCTTTGGAAACTGGGATGGAGGAGTGTTATTCATTGGAACCAAAGGAAAATTGTTGGCTGATTGTTATGGAGCAAATCCAAGGTTATTACCAACCAAAAAAATGAAAGAAGTAACCTTGCCCAAAGAAACTTTGCAAAGGGTTCCTGAAGGACATTATTTGCAATGGGTGAATGCATGTATTGCTGGATATGGAAAAGGCAAGACAAGTTCACCATTTGAATTTGCTGGTCCATTTACAGAGAGTATTTTGATTGGAAATCTTGCCATCAGAAGTTGGATGATGAAGAATCCAAATCTCACTGGTTGGGAAGACAAATATCTGGGCAGAAAGAAATTGATATGGGATGCGAAGAACATGCGTATCACCAACTTCGAGCCTGCAAACCAGTATGTGAAGAGAGAATACAGGGATGGGTGGAAGTTGGAGTTATAAGCTTACAGTTGACAGTTGGCTGTTGACCGTTAACTGTTAACCGTCAACTGCCAACTATATTGTATTATTTATTGTCTTTTTTGGAATTTAAAATTTTTACGATCTTTGCACGACCAAAATAGAAAATGATGGATAAAAGGATAAACACGCTGATTTTCCTCTACATAGTCTACTTCTTGATTGCATTAACTATGCTTTTGTTTGTACCAGTACAGAAATTCTTTACAGCATTCTTGTTTGGTGCATCAGGAGTGTTGATTTTCTTGATGTTCTTCACACTTTGGCTCTTGAAAAGAGACTATTGATTGGTAAAACTCAACTCTTACCAACTACTTAGATAATTGATAAAGCCCGGGAGATCCGGGCTTTATTCTTTTGATCAACTTACAACCAATAACTTATAACTTACAACTGTCAACCTTTAACTGTCAACCGTCAACTGTGATCCGCTAATCCCTCACCCTAAAAACAAACACCACGGTCCCAACTTCTTCATCTGCTCCGTCAGCATTGGGAGTGAACTTTAGCAGTTTAGCTTTTTGAAGTGCAATATTCTTGATTGCTGAATTTCCAGTGGTTGTTCCTCTGGGTTGAATGTTTACACCTACGACATTGCCATTCTGATCTACCCGAACATCAACAGCAACTTTTGCGTTTTCATTGAATTCATCCACAAAAGAAGGGTAGCGGCTGATTTTTCTTCCTTGCAAACCTCTTACAATTGATAATCCCCCAGATCCTATTCCTTGTCCCTCGTCCCCAGTCCCTTTCCCATTGCCCCCTGTCCCTGCCTGACCAGCAGCCAGGCCTTGTTCTTGGCTATTCCCTTGTCCCTCGTCCCTCGTCCCTGCCTGACCGGCAGGCAAGCCTTGTCCCTTGTATAAATATTTTGGCGTCGGTGGGGAAGTTTCAACTGTTGGAATAACTTTTTTCACCTCCACTTTAGGTTTTGCAGTTATAGAAGGAGCTTCTCTGTCTGCATCGTTTGTTTCAATTGTTTTTTCAGTAGAGGGAGTTGAAATATTTTCTGTATTTGAAACGGGTGTTGATGCAGCAGTTGCTTGGTCCTGGCTCTCACTGCCACTGCCTTCTGGTGCATCTCCCAATTCAACTTCAATGTTTTCTATTTCCTTTGGAGCTTCATGAACAGGAGGTGCCCAAGAGACAAAAAAGAAAAGCAATCCAAGCAGGATTAATACAAGCGTTGTGTAAGCGGAGGCTTTTAGGTTTTTGTTACTAACTGAAGACATCAACGTTGTAAGTTATAAGTTATAGGTTGTAAGTTGCTTTGTCTAAGTTATGATTATTCTGCTTTTTGAGATACCTTGCAGGCTGTTTTAACTTAAAACTTACAACTATCAACTTTACTAACAAGTGACTCACTCTCCCTTTCTTTTATACTCCGACGGCAATGGAAACATTTTTGAAGATCAATCGCTTTATGCAGTTGGGAGATCTGGATGGGATGCAATGCCAGTTGATCTTCACGAGTGGATCCTGCTTCCAGATGGTGGATCGTTGTACGAACTCCCCGGAAGAAAAGCAATTGGTATTGATGTGAAGACGGGTGAAATGCGATTATGTGAGAAAGGTTGGGCTGTTGCGGCTTTTATTCCACCTGCGCATACGGGAACTTTTATTGCTGCATATGAAACTGCGCCCGATGCACCAACACTTCCATTATTTTGCTACACAGCTGCGGGTTGGTACAATGATGAGTTTTATGTTACTGCATTGCGCATTGAAAAAGACATTCGTCAGGAATGCAGTGGATATGATGCAGTTAAAATTGAACATGGAGTAGAAGATTTTTTAAAAAATTATCCGAACAATCGATTGGTTAATCACCTTGCTGAAAAGTGCTGCAGAACGTATACTTGTCCTGCTGCCCGAAATATGTTTCTTTCCAGATGGGAATGCCCTATTCCTACATCGCCTGCATGCAATGCGAATTGTGTCGGATGTATTTCTTTTCAACCTGAGGAGGAAAGTATCCCTTCCACTCAAGAAAGACTCACTTTCAAGCCAACTGCTGAAGAGATTGTTGAGTTTACAGTTCCTCATCTTATGAATGCTCCTTTTCCGATTGTTAGCTTCGGACAAGGCTGTGAGGGTGAACCTTTGTTGATGTGGGAAACTATAAGAGAAGCAATCATTGAAATCAGAAAACATACAAACCGTGGCAGTATCAATATCAATACAAATGGTTCTATGCCAAAGGCTGTGAAAGCTTTGTGCGAAGCGGGTTTGGATTCCATACGCGTAAGTACCAACTCTGCACAGAAAACATGGTATACAAATTATTATCGCCCTAACAACTATGAATTTGAAGACATCATCGAAAGTCTTAAAATTGTTGATGGATATGGTGGATGGAGTTCAATCAATTATTTTGTATTTCCTGGTATGACAGATTCTGAGGCAGAATATGAAGCATTGCGCAAATTGATTGCTGCTACAAATCTAAAAATGATTCAATGGAGAAATTTTAATATTGATCCTGATTGGTATTTGGGCAGAATGGGAATTGTTGAGGAATCTGATAAAATTGGCATCAGACAAATGATGCATCTGCTAAGAGAAGAATTTCCAACTTTAAAATTCGGTTATTTTAATCCACCTATGGAGAGAATTAAAGGGGATTTTGAGAAGGATTTAGCGAAATGAGTTGACAGTTGACGGTTAACCGTTAACAGCCAACTGTCAACTGTCAAAAGTCAACTGCCTTTTACAGTAATCGTTGAATTCATCATCCTCCACTTCATACTCTTCATCTTCCTCATCGTCTGTATAGGCTTGGAAGAGGGTATTGTTTTTAAAATCCATTGTAAGCAGGTCATCTTTGATCATTACATTATTTAATTCATCCCAGCGATAGGCTTTGGATGTCAATCCTTTTTTTACAATCTGATTTGCTGAAAATCCAATTTCAATATTGGCGGATAAAAATTTTTCGCTGATACCAGCAACAACATAAAGCATTCCCAATAAAATATTTCCAGAGATGGCTATCAGCCCAACTCCTATGCAAATCAAGAGTGAAAGAAATCGAAGCTTCTTTTTTTTCTTTTTATCAATGTATAGACTGGTTAACAACGACAAGACTGCAAAGAGTAGGATGTATTGTAAGATTCCATCGGGGTGTTGAAAAATCAATATACTGATAGGAAGAATTGACATGATGGAAAGCATCCAACCTGTTTTTTCAATAATTGACTTGTTGTTGTTTTTCAACACAACAACGTAGTCGTAGACCTTCCCTCTTGACATTTGATTAATTTTGACTGAGCATCAAGTTACACAACTTGAACAAAACCCTTGCTCCAACATTTTCATCCCATCCATCTTTGCTCACACCTGTTTCACTGAGGTCGAATCCAATGATCTCTCTTCCGCTGTCGAGAATCTTTCTGAATAAGTAATTTAATTGTTCCAATTCAAATCCGCCTGGAACGGGTGTTCCTGTATGTGGACAAAGCTTTGGATCAAGTCCATCAATATCATAGCTGATGTATACCTTCTGGGGAAGTTGATTGATGATTTCTTCGCTGATATGTGCCCATGTCGCACCTTCAAACTGTCTTTCTTTGATTTCTTTCTCGAAATATGTAGCAACTCGTCTATCACTGTCGCAAATGCATTGCCATTCTGATTCACAATAATCACGGATACCAAGTTGAATCAGTTTTTTTACTTGTGGGAAGTTGTTGAGCACATTGTACATGATGGATCCATGTGAATAATCGAGCCCTTCGTAAGATTTTCTTAAATCGCAATGCGCATCAATTTGCAAGATTCCAAAATTGTCTTCCTTTTCTGCAATGGCCTTGATCAGACCAAATGCAACGCTATGATCTCCGCCCAATAATCCAACCATCTTCCCTTTGGCTATTTGCGTTTTGGTTTGTTCATAAACCCAATCGTTCATAAAAGCACATCCCTCATTGACCTCTTTCAAAGTCTTGCACATGAATTTATTGGTTTCAATCTTTTCACCTGAATTGATGAAATGGAGATAGAGTTCGTTCTCCTTTCTGAGGTAATCGTTTTTCAACAATATCTTTTTGTCGACAGGTTTCATGAAAACCCCTTTTTTCCAACTGTTTTGAAACTGGCTGTCGAACAAATCTACCTGCAGACTGGCATCTAAAATATGCTCAGGAGACCTGGCTGAGCCCGACTTGAAGCTGACGGTCACTTCCCAGGGTACTGGGATGATAATTAAAGATGCATTTTCTTCTGTGAAGGGGAGGCCAAAAACGTTGTTGTTGGCCACACTTACCCCGTTGGGGTCGAATCTGGAGAGGTCAGCGATCATTTGATCATGGTTAATTTGGGCACGCAAGTTAAGGAAAAACTAAAGTCTCCAACAACCATTTTGAGGATTAATTTGATGTAATTTTGCACATCATACTGCTATGAAAAAAATACATATCGTTGGACTGGTTTTGGTGGCGCTTTCAATTGCTGCATTGATTAGTTTTTTGGGCGACATGAGCACTTACGACTCTATTGAATCTGCCCAAAAGAAAGAAGGAAGGTTTGTTCATATTATAGCTAAAGTGGATACTACCAAGCCTATCATTTATGATCCGATTAAAGACCCCAATTATTTATCATTTACTGCTGTTGATTCATTAGGGTCATTTACACAGGTTGTTTATAAAAATTCCAGGCCTACTGATTTTGAAAAAAGCAGCAGGGTGGTTATGAAAGGAGCTATGCAAAATGGTACTTTCGAATGCAAAGAGATCGTGCTAAAATGTCCATCTAAATACAAGGACGAAAAGAGTAATCAATTATGATTAAATACACGGATGAGCATTTGCTGATTGGACAAATCGGCATTTTCTTCACATTGCTTGCATTTGCGGCAGCTCTTGTTGCATTTTATGCATATTATAGAACTACAGTTTTGACAGATACGCTCGAAGAAAGACCATGGAAACTGCTATCCCGTGGAGCATTTATTGTTAACGCGATTTCTGTTCTTGCTTTATTTGTTACGCTCTATCTGATCATCTACAACCATTATTTTGAATACAAATATGCTCATCAGCATTCAAAAAGAAGTTTGGATGTTCAATATTTATTGAGTTGTTTTTGGGAAGGGCAAGAGGGAAGTTTCATGTTGTGGGGATTCTGGAATGCAGTAATTGGATTGGTATTGCTGAAGTTTTCCAATAAATGGGAAGCTCCGGTGATGACAGTTGTCAGCTTATTGCAAGTGTTTCTTGCAACTTTCCTAATTGGGATTTATTTTTTTGATCTTCGAATTGGCACAAATCCATTTGTGTTGATGCGAAATGAATTTCCAGATGCACCGATCTTTCAAGATCCGGATTATCTTTCGAAATATCTGACAGATGGAAACGGTCTCAATGTATTACTACAGAATTATTGGATGGTGATTCATCCTCCAATATTGTTCCTCGGATTTTCTTCTTCAGTAGTGCCTTATGCATTTGCAGTAGCCGGACTCTGGAAAAAAGATCATAAAGGATGGGTTCGTCCAGCTATGCCATGGGCTTTGTTTTGCGCAGGCATACTTGGATTGGGGATCATGATGGGTGCCGCCTGGGCCTATGAATCATTAACCTTTGGAGGTTATTGGGCATGGGATCCCGTTGAAAATGCCTCTATGGTTCCTTGGTTGTTATTGGTTGCTGGTATACATACTTTGTTGATCTTTCAAAGCACAGGGCACTCATTGAAAGCGAGTTATGTTTTTATTGTGCTTTCATTTTTGCTTGTATTGTATTCAACATTCCTCACAAGAACTGGCGTATTGGGTGATACTTCTGTACATTCTTTCACTGGTGAAGGGAGTACACTTTATTGGCATTTGATTGTTATGATGCTTGCTTTCTTAGCTGCACCAATTATATTTTATTTTAAAGACAGAAAAAATGTTCCAGTTGAGGTAAAAGAGGAAAATCTCGACAGTCGTGAGTTCTGGATGTTTGTTGGGTCGCTATTGCTGTTCATTGCAGGCTTGTATATAATTATCTTAACATCACTTCCATTCTTCAATAAATTATTTGGAACAAAATGGGCTATTGGAGAAGATGTTGAGTTTGTATACAACCGCATCATGATTTTGGTTGCGATTATTTTAGGAAAGTTGACTGGAATCACTCAATATTTTAAGTATAAGAATACCAGCAGTAAATATCTCTGGTCCAAATTATGGATTCCTACATTGATCGCTCTTGTGATTTCAGGATGCATCAGCTATTTTGGTAATATTCATTTTGATAAATATGGAATGGGCTATTTGGTAGCCATTCATCTTGCAATACTCGCCTCCGTTTATACAGTCATCGCCAATTTTAATTATCTGGCAACTATCGTTAAATGGAAAATGAAAGCGGCTGGTGCATCTATTGCACACGTCGGATTTGGATTGATGTTGGTGGGAATATTAATATCATCTTCTAAAAAAGAATTGATTTCTGAAAACAATACAGGCATAGCAGTTACAGGTTTGAAAGATGTGAAGGGGAAGGATGAAGACCCACGTGAAAATGTTACATTGATTTACAATGTCCCCACTCCAATGGGAAAGTATACAGTAACCTATTTAGGCGATTCATCTGTGGAGAAAGACGATCGAATATATTTCAAAATCAAGTTTATCAAAACAGATACATCGGATAATAGTATTGCTGAACAGTTTGATGTTCGTCCCAATGCCTTTCTGATGAAATCGCAGCAGGGTACCCAATTATCATCCAATCCTGGTTCAAGACATTATTTATCGAATGATGTATTTGTTTACATCACATCTTGGTTGAATCCGGATAATATCAAAGACACTGCTTCATTCAACTATAAGCAGGTGAATACAGGCGATACTGTATTCTATTCAAACGGTTTCATTGTGGTAGATCGATTGCTTACTGCCAATAAGAATGACAACAAAGATTTACCGGTTGTTGACAGTGCTTGGTTATCTGAATTGTCTGTCTTTTCTAAGGATGGAAGAAAATTCAGTTCTGCTCCTGCATATTTTGTGAAAGGGGGTAGCGGTTCCGTTAAAACTGATACCATCATGGAACAAAACCTGATCTTTTCTTTGGAAAGAAACGGAAAGACCGTCAAATTAGGTGTGAAGGAATCAAATGCAGTAATGAGATATATTACACTGAAAGCGTATCGATTTCCTTGGATAAATTTGTTGTGGATTGGCACAATTGTAATGGTTGCTGGATTTTTATTAAGCATGTGGAATAGGTTGAAATCCAAATTATACGTAGTTTAGTTTCATGCGTAAGTTGTTAGTCATACTATTGATTAGTTTGGTATCTAAAGCAGATGCCCAATGGAAGGCTGGCCAAAACGATACGTTGTGGGTTCCCTATATTATATATGAAGGGGATACTATGACTTTTAAGGTGATGGATATGGTGAGTGTGTTTGGAAAGATGACTGATGAGCAGAAAGCATATTTGAAAAAGTGGACACGCCTTCGAAATGCTGTGTATGTGACCTATCCATATGCAAAAAAAGCCAGTTATATCATCAATGATGTTATCATGCATCTTGATAAAATACCAGATGAACAGCAGCGCAAAAAATACCTGAGCACCAGAGAGAAGGAATTGAAAAAAGAATTCACAGAGCCTCTGACTGCTTTATCAGTATATCAGGGAAAGATTCTCATGAAATTGATCAACCGTGAAACCAAGAATACCTGTTATGATCTCATCAAAGAATACAGGGGTGGTTTCACAGCCCGTTTCTGGCAAACTGTTGCCTGGGTGTTTGGCAGCAGCCTTAAACAAGATTATGAGCCCAAGGGCAGTGATGCTGAAATGGAAAGCATCGTGCTGGAAGTGGCCAGAATGTACGGACACGCCTAAGGAGGAATCATCTCCAACATCATCCAAAAATGTATCTTTGCGCATCAAATTCATTTCATGAAATTATTTGTTCTTGGAATAGGTGTTCATCCCGACGATGTTGAGTTGAGTTGTTCTGGCACCCTCATCAATGAGGTTAGGAAAGGGAACAAAGCTGGGGTAATTGATTTGACCAGAGGGGAATTAGGGACACGCGGCACAGCAGAAACCAGAGATGCTGAGGCAAAGCATGCCGCAGAAATCATGGGCCTGTCAGCAAGGGAGAACCTTGGCATGAGAGATGGGTTTTTTAAAAACGATGAAGAGCATCAACTTCAATTGATTCGTGCCATTAGGAAATATCAACCAGAAGTAATTCTTTCAAATATTTTGGAAGACAGACATCCAGATCATGGTCGCGCTGGTAAACTCATAGTTGAATCCTCTTTTCTGTCTGGCTTGTCAAAAATTGAAACACGTGATGAGCAGGGGAATTTGCAGGCCAGGTGGAGGCCAAAACATGTGCTTCATTATATCCAGGATAGATTTTATGAACCAGATGTGATTGTAGATATTTCGGATGTATTTGAACAGAGAATGGATTCCATCAAAGCATATACAACCCAATTTCATACCAATCCAGATGGTTCCAAGGGAACACAAACCTATATTTCCAGTCCAGATTTCTTAGATGCAATTGTATCGAGAGCAAGGTTGATGGGAAAAAGGATTGGGGTTAAATATGCAGAGGGATTTGTATCACAGAAAAATATTGGAATAAGCAGTTTGGAAAGCCTTGTTCTAAATGAAACTTAAAAGATAATTATGTCTCGTTTTAAAGTTGGTCTTGTTCAAATGTCATGTTCTTCAGATGTAAAGCAGAACATGAATAAAGCAATCAAAGGAGTCAGAGATGCAGCATCAAAGGGAGCAAACATTGTTTGTTTACAAGAGCTTTTTACTTCTTTGTATTTCTGCGATGTGGAGGATTATGAAAATTTCAAATTGGCCGAATCAATTCCAGGTGCTTCAACAGATGTTTTGTCTGCGCTTGCGAAGGAGCTTGGAGTTGTGATCATTGCTTCACTTTTTGAAAAAAGAACACAGGGAATTTATCACAATACAACCGCTGTCTTGGATGCAGATGGCACCTATCTTGGTAAGTACCGCAAAATGCATATTCCGGATGATCCTGCCTACTATGAAAAATTTTATTTCACACCTGGTGATCTTGGATATAAAATTTTCCAAACCAAATTTGCAAAGATTGGCGTGTTGATTTGTTGGGATCAGTGGTATCCTGAAGCAGCACGACTTACTGCTTTAATGGGAGCAGAAGTATTGTTCTATCCAACTGCTATCGGATGGGCAACTGCACAAGATCAGGCAACCAATGATGAGCAATTCAATGCATGGCAAACCATACAAAGGAGTCATGCTGTCGCAAATGGAGTTCATGTTGTGAGTGTAAACAGGGTTGGATTGGAACAGAATGGAGCAATGAAATTTTGGGGAGGATCTTTTGTTTCAAATCCATTTGGAAGATTGTTGTCTCAGTCATCGCATGATCAAGAGGAGGTAATGGTGGTTGAAATCGATACCCAAAAAACGGATAGCTATCGCACCCATTGGCCTTTCATGCGTGATCGTAGAATTGATTCGTACGGGGATATTGTGAAGAGGTTTATTGATTGATGCAGCCAGGGAGGAGAGAGAAGGGACGAGAAACGAGGGACGAGGGACAAGGGACAAGGGACAAGGGAATACATAACTATGACAACAACGAAAACCACGACAACGATTTAAACAACTACAACCCTACCATGACTCCCAAACAACTCGGTTATTATTTTCCCGCAGAATTTGCACCACATGCATCAACCTGGTTGAGTTGGCCTCATAAAGAAGCTTCATGGCCAGGAAAGATCGATTCCATCTATCCATCATACATTGCTTTTATCAAAACACTTGTGAAATTTGAAAAAGTAAACATCAATGTTTGTGATGAATCAATGAAATTAAAGGCTCAAACATTACTGCAAGCCGCAAACGTTGATTTGTCAAATGTTCAGTTCTATATTCATCCTACCAATGATGCATGGTGCAGAGATCATGGTCCTGCTTTTTTGCTGAATAAAAATGATGCAAGTAAAAAAGCCATCGTTGATTGGAATTATAATGCCTGGGGAAATAAATATCCACCATTTGATTTAGATGATGTGATCCCAAGTAAAATTGGTGAAGCATTGGGATTGCAAGTTTTCCATCCTGGCATTATCATGGAGGGAGGGTCTGTCGATTTTAATGGTGCAGGAACGGTGATAACTTCTACAGCATGTCTCTTGAATCCAAATCGGAATCCACACTTGAATCAATCGCAAATTGAACAGGTTTTGATGGATTACTATGGGCAAGATCAGGTTTTATGGGTGGATGAAGGGATTGTGGGAGATGATACAGATGGACATATTGATGATACAGTCCGCTTTGTGAATGAGGATACTGTAATTACAGTGATAGAGGACAAGAAAACTGATGAGAATTATGAATTGCTGCAACATAATTTAAGACAGCTTAAGCAGATGCGTTTAATCAATGGCAAGCAATTGAACATCGTTGAAATTCCAATGCCGGATGATGTAATTTGGGAAGGACAACGATTGCCTGCATCGTATGCCAATTTCTATATTGCCAACAACCAAGTCGTTGTGCCTACATATAAATGTGGTAAAGATGACATCGTTTTGTCTATTATTCAGGACAGTTTCCCTGGTAGAGAAGTGGTTGGAATTGACTCTACCGATATTATTTGGGGACTTGGAAGCTTTCACTGTTTGAGCCAGCAGGAGCCGATCTGATGAACTTTAAGTATTTACACTTATAAATTTTAAGTATATATACTTAGAATATGCTATATTTGCCTTGCTCTGATTAGTAGTTTTTACAAAACGTCCAATTTTCACGATTTGTATGTCTAATTTGCTATCAAACACATCGTCTAAGCCTGTTGCCCTCGAATTGGGTCAACGCATCAGAAAGGCCCGAAACGAAAAGAACCTGACCATTCAGGTTCTGGCTGATCTTGTTGGGATAGAATACACCCAAATGAGCAGGATCGAGCTGGGAAAAATTAATACCAGTGTTTTACAGGTATGTAAAATTTCCAGGGCATTGGATATCAATATGTCAACTTTATTGAAAGATTTAGAGTTGAATGTGACAAAAAAGGAAATCGAAGATTGCGGTCCTGCTAAGTTGTTTGATGAGTCTGTAAATGACTAATTAGTCAATCCATGTTTTTCATTGCTGGCGATGTTGTGAACATCCCACTCAATTCTTTTCTCAAATTTATTTTTTCGTTGCGTGCATTCTTTCTTGTTGCAAATTCTGCAAGAGAAATCAAGGCAACCATCTGCATGAACAAATAGTTCAACACTTTCACCAAATTCATTCCTTGCAATTTCACTGAAGGCATCCACTTCATTGTGTGCTTCATGAACATTCAGGTACCAGGGAACAGTCAGGTGGCAGTCGACATGAATAACTGATCCAAATTTGATGATTCTGAGGTTATGAAGATCTACCCAATTTTCTCTTCTGTTGTCATTCATTTTCCCAACCAGTTTTTCTAACAGTGCATGATCGGCCTCATCCATGATGCCTGCTATACTGCTTCTAACAATGGTATATCCAGTATAAATGATAAAAAATGCAAAGCCAATCGCAATAACTCCATCCATCCAAATCCATCCAGTCAAAAAGATAACTGCCATTGCAGCAATGATGCCAATGGTAGAGTAGGTGTCGCTTTGCAAATGTTTCCCGGATGCCACCAATGCAAGTGAATTGTTTCCTTTTCCCACACGAATTGCATACCAGCCGGTTGCATAATTAATGATCGCAGTCAATCCAATGATGGCCATACCTGTATCGAGTTTTTGAATGGCATGGGGATGAATAAAATTATCGATGGCTTCATAGATGATGACAAATCCTGCAATACTAACAAGGCTTCCTTCAACTGCTGCCGATACAAACTCTGCCTTGCCATGACCATAAGGATGTTCCTTGTCACGTGGTTTTGACGCAACATATAGGCTGTAGAGACTGATAAAACCTGCCACAACATTTACCGTACTCTCTAGTGCGTCGGTTAACACAGCAACTGATTTGGTGATCCACCAGGCAATGATTTTGCAGACAAAAAGCAATACTGCGACGATGGCAACGATGCGTTGAACTTTAAAATTCAATGTGGCCTGTTGCGATTGAGTCATATATTAAATTGTACTTGAAAGTAAACATATTGGCAATATTTTCGGGAACTTTGCAGCTGATTTAATCCACATCAAATCGAATAATATTTTTTATGCCGGTAGACCAAGCTGCCTTTCAGGATTTGAAAAAATATTGCGATCAACATCATGTTCAATTGGTAGCAGTTTCAAAAACCAAACCAAATGAAGATATTTTGTCATTGTATGAAAACGGACACCGTGTTTTTGGAGAAAACTATGTGCAAGAGTTGGTGAAAAAGCAGGAGGAGCTTCCAAAAGACATTCAATGGCATTTTATCGGCCACCTTCAATCGAATAAAATCAAATATATCGCGCCATTTGTCACCTTGATTCATGGAGTAGACAGCATAAAGCTTTTACGCGCGATTGATAAAGAGGCAAAGAAGTGTAATAGAATCATTCCCTGTTTGCTTCAAGTTCATGTTGCAAAAGAAGAAACGAAATTTGGTCTTGATATACATGAATTGCGTTCTGCTGCTTCAGAGATATTTTTAGAAAAGAAATTTCAGCATGTATCCATTGCAGGACTTATGGGAATGGCTTCATTCACAGAAGATGAATCAGTCATTCATTCAGAGTTTCAGCAACTTAAATCAATATTTGATGAGCTCAGGAGTACATACAAAGAACATACTACCCATTTCAATACTTTATCAATGGGCATGAGTGGCGATTATAAAATTGCTATATCATGCGGTTCAAATATGATAAGGGTTGGGAGTATGCTTTTTGGAGCGAGAAATTACAATGTTGACAGTTGACAGTTAACTGTTAACCGTCAACTGTTAACTGTTAACTGTTATTTCTTCTTCGCAGCAAAATCGAATACCATATTGCAAAACGCTTTCACCCCAACATCCAACATACTATCGTCAATGTAAAAATCTGGTGTATGATGCGGTGCTGCTTTGTTTGGATCCATTCCTTTTGGCATACCGCCTAAATTGAAAAAGAAGCTGGGAGCCTTTTCATTGAAAAAGGAAAAATCCTCTGCACCTGTAGTCCATCTTCCTAAATCAACATTTTCTTTACCTGCAGCTTTTTCCAAAGAAGGTATCAGCATATTCACCAAAGAAGAATCATTAAATGTAACCAATGTTTTAGTTTCAATGATGGCTTCAACCTTTGCTCCCCAAGCATCTCCAACAGATTTGCAGATTCTTTGAATTTTTTCATGTACATCTTTTTGCATTTTGCTGTCGAGTGTACGAATGGTACCTTCCAACTCCGCATCTTCAGGAATAATATTCGCTCTCACGCCAGCATGAAATTTTGCAACGGTAACCACCAATGGGGCAACAGTTAGGTCTTCCTGTCTGCTCACAATTGTTTGTAACTGATTGATAATTTGTGTGCCAACTACAACTGGATCGATGCCAGTCCATGGTGTCGATCCATGTGTTTGCTTGCCATGAATTTTAATGGTAAACCAGTCAGACGATGCCATCATGGCACCTGGCTTGTATTTAATTTTTCCGATCTCAAGTGATGAAGCAATGTGCAGGCCTAACACTGCATCTACTTTTGGATTTTCCATCACACCTTCTTTGATCATCAGCGGCGCACCTCCTTCTTCATCAGCAGGAGGACCTTCTTCAGCAGGTTGAAAAAAGAATTTAACTGTTCCTGGCAAATCCTTTTTCATCGATGCAAGGACCTCTGCAGTTCCCATTAAAATGGAAGTATGTGTATCATGTCCACATGCATGCATGACTGGCACTTGATTTCCCTGGTATTCGGACACGGCAGTTGATTTAAAAGGAATATCAACTCTTTCCTTCACAGGCAATCCATCTATATCTGCTCTGATGGCAATAACAGGTCCGGGTTTACCGCCCCTCAATACACCCAATACACCAGTTTTGGCAAGCTTGGTAACTTCAATTCCAAGTTTTGAAAGATGATTGGCGATATATTCTTGGGTTTTTACTTCTCGGTTTCCAAGTTCAGGATTTTGATGGATATGTCTTCTCCACTCTATGAGCTTTGGTGAAATTGCTTTTGCTTTTGTTTCAATTTGGGCTTGGAAAGGGGTTTGTGCATTCGCTATGATTGAAAGCACTGAAAACGCAAACAGGAAGCCTAATTTGTTCAGTTTCATGTGGTTTTATTTTACGGGTTTAAGTTACGCAATAATGCTGAAAATGCCCTTGAAATTGGCTAACTTTGCAGCCTTAAAAAAGCAAAATTCAGTTAGCATGATCAGCGCACGCAACATCACATTGGCCTATGGAAAAAGAGTATTGTTTGATGAAGTTAACATCAACTTCGCCAAAGGAAATTGCTATGGGGTGATTGGTGCAAATGGTGCCGGGAAAAGTACTTTTCTGAAAATTCTAAGTGGAGAAATCGAGCCCAACAAAGGCTTTGTTGATATCACTCCAGGTGAACGGATGGCTGTGTTGAATCAAAATCAATTTCAGTTTGATGAAAAGACTGTATTGAGCACGGTGTTGATGGGCCACAAGAAGATGTGGGAAATCACACAGGAGAGAGAAAAAATATATGCCAAAGAAGATTTTTCCGAAGAAGATGGAATTCGTGCTGGTGAATTGGAGGCAGAGTTCGGTGAAATGGGAGGATATACTGCAGAAAGTGATGCTGCTACATTGCTCAGTGATTTGGGTGTAACAGAACAATATCATCAAACCTTGATGAAAGACATGCCTTCCAACATGAAAGTGCGTGTGTTATTGGCACAGGCTCTTTTTGGAAATCCAGATATCCTTTTGTTGGATGAACCTACCAACGGGTTGGATATTGAAACAATCGGATGGTTGGAGAATTTTTTGGCAGATTACGAAAACATTGTGTTGGTGGTGAGTCACGACCGACATTTTTTAGATGCGGTTTGTACCCATGTTGCTGATGTTGATCGTCAGAAGATCAAAGTATTTACAGGAAACTATACTTTCTGGTATGAATCCTCTCAATTGATGGCAAGACAATTGAGTGACAAAAACAAAAAAGTTGAAGACAAGCGTCAGGCATTGCTCGACTTCATTGCGCGTTTCAGTGCGAACGCATCGAAATCTCGACAAGCAACTGCAAGAAAGAAAGCTTTGGAAAAACTTACAATTGAAGAGATTGAACCATCCAACAGAAAATACCCAGGAATTATTTTTCAACCACTTCGTGAAGTAGGTAATCAGATTCTTTCAGTCGAAGGACTGTCAAAGTCGGTTGATGGAAGAGTACTGTTTGATAAAGTTGGATTCTCCATCAGTAAAGGAGATAAAATAGCTTTTGTAAGTAAAGACCCTTTGGCGGTTACCTCATTTTTTGAAATCATCAATGGTGAAATGCAGGCAGATAAAGGAAAGTTTGAATGGGGGACAACCATTACAAAAACATATTTGCCCATCGAAAATGCAGATTATTTCAAGGAAGACCTGGGATTATTGGATTGGTTAAGGCAATTTGTGCCGCCACATGTTACAGATGCTGATGAACCATTTTTAAGAGGGTTTCTTGGCAAGATGTTGTTCAGTGGTGATGATATCATGAAGAAAACCAAGGTATTAAGCGGGGGTGAGAAAGTGAGGTGCATGGTGAGCAGAATGATGTTGCAAAATCCTAACTGTATTCTACTTGACCAGCCCACCAATCATCTTGATTTGGAAAGCATTCAAAGTTTTAACGAAGGGTGTATCAATTTCCCTGGTGTTGTTTTGCTTACATCGCATGACCATACATTTATGCAAACAGTTGCCAACCGTGTAATTGAATTGACACCCAAAGGTTCCATTGATCGTTTGATGACCTTTGATGAATACTTGGAAGACAAGCGGGTACAAGAGTTGAGAGCAGAATTGTACAGTTGATTATTGTCTGTGCTCGCCAAAGATCTTTCTTAGTGCATCTGATATTTCTCCGAGGGTACAATAGTTTTCTACTGCCTCGATTACAAGTGGCATCAAATTTTGAGAAGATGTTGCTGCATTTGAAATTGCATTCAAACAATCTTCTACTTTTTTCTGATCTCTCTTGGTTCTAAGTTTTTTTAATTTTTCAACCTGATTTTTATGAACCTGGTCATCTATTTTAAAGATGGGGGTATTTGATTTTTCCTGAACTAAAAATTGATTTACTCCTACGATTACTTTTTCGTGTTCTTCAATTGCACGTTGATATTGGTAAGCACTCTGAGCAATCTGTTCTTGCATATAACCTTCTTCAATTGCCTTGACACTTCCTCCTTTCTGATCAATATATTCAATCAATTTTTTTATTTCAACTTCCATCTCATTAGTCAATTGCTCAACATAATAAGAGCCGCCCAGCGGATCTGCAGTATCGGCTGCACCACTTTCAAATGCAATGATCTGTTGCGTTCTAAGCGCAACTTGGGCTGCTTCCTGGGTAGGTAATCCAAGTGCTTCGTCGTAACCATTGGTGTGTAATGACTGTGTTCCACCCATTACGGCCGCTAGCGCCTGAATGGTAACCCTTGAAATATTGTTCAATGGTTGTTGCTGAGTAAGTGTACTTCCACCAGTTTGTGTATGAAATCTCAACATCATTGCTTTTGGATCAGTCGCACCAAGTTCTTTCATAATATTGGCCCAGATTTTTCTTGAAGCCCTGAATTTTGCAACTTCTTCAAATAAGTTGTTGTGTGCATTAAAAAAGAAGGACAGTCTTTTGCCTAAGGTGTTGATGTTAATGCCTTTCTCGAGTGCAGCTTTTACATAAGATTTTCCATTGCTCAAAGTAAATGCAGCTTCCTGCACTGCAGTACTCCCCGCTTCGCGAATATGATAACCAGAAATTGAAATGGTATTCCATTTTGGCATCTCTTTGCTGCACCATTCCATGATATCTGTTATGATCCGCATCGAAGGAAGTGGGGGATAGATATAGGTTCCCCTTGCTGCATATTCTTTTAAGATATCATTTTGAATCGTACCACTGAGTTTTGAAACATCAGCACCTTTTCTTTTTGCAACTGCAACATAAAGAGCCAGTAATATAAAGGCAGTTGCATTGATGGTCATGGAAGTGGATACTTTTTCCAAATCAATCCCTTCCAATAAAATTTCCATGTCCTCAATACTGTCAATCGCTACCCCTACTTTTCCTACCTCACCCTCTGAAATTGGATGGTCACTGTCATATCCAATTTGAGTTGGAAGGTCAAAAGCAACACTCAGTCCGGTTACACCCTGTTCAAGTAAAAACTTATATCTTTTATTGCTTTCTTCTGCGGTGGAAAATCCGGCATATTGCCTCATGGTCCAGAGTTTCCCCCTGTACATATCTTCTTGAATTCCTCTTGTAAAAGGGAATTGTCCCGGTTCTGGGTGCTGAATTGAATGATCAGCCAGGTAAACTTTTTTGATCTCTATGCCCAAATCGTTGGTTTTTTTCTCCTCCATAAATATTCCCGATTTAACAAATGTACCGCATGCGGTTCGAATTGCTCATTGCACCAACCTTATTAATTTTGTATCATGGAAACATCAACTGAATTGCCCGTAAAATTAACTGCCTCAGCAAAGGTGGAATTATCAAGATTGTTTCACGAAAACAAGGAGTCTTCGAAAATGCTTCGCATTGGTGTGAAGGGTGGAGGATGTTCAGGGTTGAGTTATGTCTTGGAAATGGATGAAAAAACTGGGCGTGATGAAGTGTATGAGATTGAGGGCATTCAATGTATTATTGATCCTGCACATCAATTGTATTTATTTGGGATGGAAATTGATTGGAAGACTGGTTTAGATGCCCGTGGATTTGTTTTCAACAATCCCAATGCAAGTTCTACCTGTGGGTGTGGGACTTCGTTTGCGGTTTAATTTAAAGGGACGAGTGACAGGGGACAAGGGACAAGGGAACAGCAGGGAATAAGAGACAAGGGAACAGGAGAGAGGAGAGTATTGAATCAAATATATGTATTCAATTTAGTTTTTTAATCATTGCATAAAGCATTCGGTCTATTTCTTTCGACAAAGAAATTATTTCATTATAAATTTTTTCATTTAAAAAATTTAATTCTTTAGAAATAATTAATTGCGTTTGCAGTTCATAAACAGAACCAAGTGCAATAGAGAGAAATCTTTTATAATCTGCTCTTGAATTTCTGCCATAACCCTCCGCTATGTTACTCGGTATGGATACTGAAGATCTTTTAAGTTGATCTGTTAAGCCGTATAATTCTTCCCTTGGAAATGTTTTTGTAATCTGGTAAATTTTCTTTGAAAGTAAAATTCCTTTTTGCCACACAATCAGTTTTCCAAAAGTTAATTTAGAGTCCACAAATAAAAATAACGCCAGACTTTTAAAGCCTGGCGTTATTATAAACTATTCTTGATGTAGTTAAAACTTTGTCTTTTTTGTATTTTCCCCTGTCCCCTGTCCCCTGTCCCCTGTCCCCTGTCCCTTGTCTCTCGTCCCTATTTCTTCGAATTACCCGAACCAAGCGGCTTATCCTTCGCAATATCAACAAGTACTGGAGCAGCTACAAAGATTGATGAGTATGTTCCTGTAACAACACCAATCAACATTGCAAATGCAAATCCTCTAGTTACTTCACCGCCGAAAATGAAGAGGATCAACAATGTTAAGAATACTGTTAATGAGGTCATGATGGTTCTGCTCAAAGTTTCATTGATTGCTTTGTTGATGATTACTCCTTTAGGTTCAGATTTCATCTTACCACTGTATTCCCTGATCCTGTCAAATACAATTACGGTGTCGTTCATTGAGAAACCTATCACCGTAAGAATTGCAGCAATAAAGTGCTGATCGATTTCGAGTGGGAATGGAACCACGCCTTTCAAGAAGGAGAATACTGCCAACGTTACAAATACGTCGTGCAACAGGGCAATGATCGTTCCCATAGAATATCTCCAGTCGCGGAATCGCAAGAAGATATAAAGGAAGATAGCGATGATGGCAAAAATGGTTGCCTTCACAGCACCTTTTTTCAAGTCGTCTGAAATAGACGGCTGAACTGTTTGGGAACTTTGCTTATATGATTTTTTGAAATCTGTATAGGAGAGTCCTGAAGGCAAACTTTTTTTCAATCCATTGTACAACGCAACTTCCACTGTTGAATCTGCCGACTTGCTCGGATTGTCAATCATGAAAGAAGTGGTAATGTTCAAGGTTTTGTTATCACCTACGGTTTTAAGTACAGGGTATTCTCCAAATGCTTCTTTGAGCGATTCTCTGATCTTTTCATTTTGAGTAGGGGTGTCGAAACGGACGGTATAACTTCTACCACCTTTGTATTCTACACCTTGATCAAAACCATTGAAAAAGGAGCCAACACCCAAGATCAATACAACTACTGATATGATATATGCTACTTTTCTGTACTCAATGAATTTGAAATTGGCATGTTTGAAAATTCTTCTGCTGACAGCAGTGAAATATTCAAAATGTCTTTGTTTTTTGGTCCAGAAATCTGTCACCAATCTTGAGATCAAAATTCCGCAGAACAATGAAAGAAGGATACCCAAGATCTGTGTTGTAGCAAATCCGAGTACTGGTCCCAATCCAAAATAAAATAGAATGACTGCTGTCAACAATGTTGTGATGTGTCCATCAAGCACCGGCGCCATGGATCTTCTGTATCCGTCTGCAACTGCCAGTTGGTAACTTTTTCCAAAGTTCAATTCATCTTTAATGCGTTCGAAGATGATTACGTTGGTATCAACAGCCATACCGATGGTCAATACCAAACCTGCAATACCAGGAGCAGTTAATGTAGCACCCAAAGCACTCAATACACCCACTGTAAACAATAGGTTCAGTATGAGTGAAATATTTGCAACCCATCCACCTGTGTTGTAATAAACCAACATGAGGATGAAGATGACAATGAATGATATAGTGAAAGACATTGCACCACCTTGAATTGCAGATGCACCAAGTGTTGGTCCAACTACTTGCTCTTGAACTATTTTAGCTGGAGCAGGGAGTTTGCCTGATTGTAGAATGTTTGCAAGGTCTTGTGCTTCTTCAATGGTGAAGCTTCCGCTGATTTCTGTATTACCTGTTGTGATAGGATTGATTACGTTAGGTGCTGAATAAACAACATTATCAAGAACAATTGCAATGGCTCTTCCTACGTTGTTTGTTGTGAATTCACCCCAGATTCTCTCACCTTGTTTGGTCATTGCCATTTTAATAGCAGGACGACCACGGTCATCATAATCTTGTGATGCTTGTTGTACTGCATCACCTTCCAATTTTGCTTTATCGGTTCCTTCAATTGTTTTCAATGCATATACAGGGAGGATATCACTTTTCTGACCTTTATCGTTTAGTTCTGGAACACCAAATGCAAATTTCACATTGCCAGGAAATTGACTCTTCACACTTTCAATTGCCATGTATTCATTGAAAGTTGCTGTATCTCTTGAAGCGATGTAACCAAGATTTGGCGAGTAAGCAACTTTACCGGATGCATCCTGTTGAGGTGGAATCGGTTGGAAAATGGTGAAGAAAGATTTAGCTGATGCAGGAGTGGTATCCGCTTTAGTAGCTGGCGCTGTTTTTACCAATTCACTGATGGTAGCAGCTTTGCTGGTATCAGTTTTTGTAGACGCCGCGGTTTTTGCAACTGGTTTGGTCGTGTCTTTAGCAGCAGTGGAACTTGTACCATCGTAAAAAGCTTTCAATGATTTATCTGCATCTTCAAAAGGTTTGCTGAGTTCACCAATGTTATAAACTTCCCAGAATTGTAGGTTGGCAGTTGCCTGCAAATATTTTCTGACACGCTCAGGATCATCTTTTACACCAGGAAGTTCAACTGTGATGATTCCCTTTGTCTTGTCTAATTGAATATTTGGTTGAGCTACTCCGAACTGATCAATACGCTTTTGCAATACATTGAAAGTATTGCTGATGGCTCCATCAGCAGATTGCTTGAGCTTGTTGATCACATCGTTGTCGCTATCGTCAATCTTCACTGTACGTCCGCCAGTACCTGCAAAAAGAGATGCAAGTCTGCCGTTTGGATTTTGTTTTTTATAAGCATCTGCAAAAAGTGTGATGAAATCTGCGTCACTATTGGCTTTTTGGTTGAGGGCTTCTGTGATGGCATTGTTCAGGGCTGCATCTTTTGGATTGTTTGCAAGTGATTTCAACAATCCCTCCAATTCAACTTCAAGCGTTACGCTCATACCACCCTGTAGATCAAGTCCGAGGTTCAATTCCTGCTCTTTCGCTTTTTGATAGCTGATCTCTCCTGTAATGCCATAGGTTACAGTCACATCTTTTGTGCTGTCCAATAACCTGCGGTATCTCCTGTTGAATTCCAGATCCTTGGTCTCTGTATCAGCATTGGGAAAATTTGCTTTTACAAATGCCAATGCTTTCGACTCTTGTTTTTTCTCGTGGTTTCGTACTACCCATGTAAAATGAAGTTGATAGAGCGAAATGAGGATCAATGCAATCGCAAAAAAACGAACCAATCCTTTCAGTTGCATATCTGTTTTGGTTTAGGCTTTTAAAATAAAACAACCCCGACAAAAGTCGGGGGCGGCAAAGATAGGGATTTTAGCCTCAAAATCAGGCTAAAACGAGCTTTTTTGGAGGGTCAAAAATGGGTAGAACTGTGACTAACTTTCTGTACATATTAACCATGGTTTTTTAACTTTGCGCAAATTTTATTTATGAAACTCTCCTCACGCCTGGATTTATTTGCTGAACCGGAAACCCTTAAAATGGCTAAGCTTGGAAGAGAGCTGAGAGCAAAGGGGATTGATGTGATTGATTTGTCTCTCGGGGAGCCTGATTTTGACACACCCGTTCATATCAAAAATGCCTTAAAAAAGGCTGTGGATGATAACTACAGTCACTATACCCCAGTTGCAGGATATCCTGATTTGAGAGAGGCTGTATGTACCAAATTGAAAAGAGACAATACCCTCGATTATAAGCCAGAAAATATTCTGGTTTCTACCGGTGCAAAACAAAGTCTTGCCAATGTTGTAATGGCCATTGTTGACAAAGGTGATGATGTTGTGATCCCTACACCATATTGGGTAACATATTCTGAAATTGTGAAGTTGGCAGAAGGAAAAGTAACCTTGGTTCGTACTTCAATTGAGAATAAATACAAGTTGACAGCTGCTGAGCTTGAGGCAGCTATTACTCCAAAAACAAGGCTGTTTATTTTTTCGTCCCCTTGCAACCCTAGCGGCTCAGTATATACCAAAGATGAACTATCAGCTTTGGCAGAAGTTTTCAGAAAACACCCAAATATTTTCATCATTTCTGATGAAATATATGAGTATATCAATTTTGTTGGAAAACATGAAAGCATTGCTCAATTTGAAGATTTAAAAGATAGAATCATTATTATCAATGGATTAAGCAAGGGTTATGCAATGACCGGATATCGTCTAGGATATATAGCTGCCCATCCTGATGTAATCAAGGCTTGTGAGAAACTTCAAGGTCAGTATACCAGTGGTACCAACGCAGTTACCCAACGTGGTGCAATTGAGGCATTGACTGGTGATATGAAGCCGAGTGTTGAAATGAACAAAGAATTTGGAAGAAGAAGAGCACGCATGCTTGAATTATTAAAAGCCATTCCTGGAATTCAAATTGCTGAACCGGATGGAGCTTTTTATGTTTTCCCAGTTGTCACTGCATATTTTGGTAAAAAGAATGGTGAGGAGCTGATTAAAGATGCAGATGATCTTTGCATGTATTTATTGAATACTGCTCACGTTTCAACAGTTACCGGAAGAGCATTTGGTGAACCTACTTGCATCAGAATATCTTTTGCGAACAGCATGGAAAAAATTGAATCAGCCATGCAACGCATCAGTGATGCACTAAAAAAATTGGCATAATTTTTTTTACCAGGCTATTCCATAATCTTCCCCATGGTTGCTGGAACCTCCCCAGAAACTTCCATGCTTCCAATCAAAGTATATGGCATTGATAGGCCCTGATGTTTTGTCATCAAAACTCAACGTATATCCCATTTTTTTCAGTGCATCTCTTACGCTTTGTGGTGTTTGATCCTGTAATAGAATACTTCCTGGCTTTGGTTTTCTGTCATCAATTTTCATTCCACCCAGTGAGAGCCACAGCTGATTGGAGTTAATGTTGGCGGCTTCTGTAGCCTGCTGTACAGTCATTCCAAATTCAACCATGTTGAGGAAAAACTGCAATAGATTCTGATCTTGGGTGTCTCCACCTTGTACTGCGAACGCCAAAAATGGTTTGCCATCTTTCATGGCTAGGCTAGGGGTTAGTGTAACACGTGGACGTTTACCTGGGGCAACAACATTGAAGGGGTTTAGTGAAGAATCCAATACAAAACTTTGCATACGTTGACTCATACCAACGCCTGTTCTTCCTGCAATGGTCGCTGGTATCCATCCGCCACTTGGTGTAATTGAAACAACCCATCCTTCTTTATCTGCAGCTTCAACGGATGTGGTACCTCTCCAAAGCCTGTCTTGATATTCCATATCAATCATTGCTAATCCGCCTGAATCATGCGCTGGCACAAAATTTCTTTTGGCTGATGAATCAAATTCAGGGAATCCTCTTTTTGCAAGCAATTCTTTAAATGGATTGATGCGTCCTTCAAATGGATAAGGGTCACCAGGACCAACATTTGAAAGATTTTTGTTTGAATCGATTTGGCTTGCGCGGAGTTTAGCATATTCTTCGCTCAACAAGCCCTTCATTGGTATTTGTGGACTGAATCTTGGATCACCATAATAAAAATCACGATCAGCAAACGACATGCTCATTGCCTGATAAACAGTGTTGATGTATTTCACGCTGTTGTATCCCATTTTCTTCAAATCGAAATTTTCAAGAATGTTCAATGCCTGCAAAAGTGATGGACCCTGTGTCCATTGCTGTAGTTTATATACATCGATGCCCTTATAATTTACATGTGTTGGCTCTTCTTCAACTGGTTTCCAGTTTGCGAGATCTTGTTTGGTGATAAGTCCACCTTGCTCTTGGCAGCCTCTTACAAATTCATCAGCAATATCACCTTTGTAAAATCTTTCGTAAGCAGCCATGATAGCAGCTTTGCGGGTTGCTCCTTTTTTCAAAGCATTTTGCTCTGCTTCCACCATTTTTGAAAGTGTATTGTAAAGATCCTGCTGAACGAAAATTTCTCCAGCTTCAGGCGCTTCTCTTTTTTCTCCTAAGTGAGGAAGCATTACTGCTTTACTGTATGGCCATTGTTTCAATCTATCTTTAGCACGCTCAATACTATTTGCAGTCTGTGCCTCAATTGGATAGCCAGATGCAAGCTGCATGGCAGGTTCCAATACTTCCTTCAAACTCTTTGTTCCATATTCTGCAAGCATATAACAGAGTCCGCCAGGTGTGCCTGGAGTTGTAGCTGCCAATGGTCCATATTCAGGAGGAAAATTATACCCCTTGCTTTTGAAAAATTCAGGTGTTGCTCCAGTGGGAGCTACACCCATTGCATTGATGCTGAAAACCATTTTGGTTTTAGGATTATAAATGATCGCTTGTGTTTCTCCTCCCCAGCTTAATACATCCCACATGGTACATGTTGCTGCAAGCATTGCACATGCGGCATCTACGGCATTTCCTCCACTATTGAAAAGTTTTGCACCTGCTGTTGCTGCCAGGGGCTTTCCTGTGATGGCCATCCAATTTTTACCATGCAAAGGAGGTTTTTGTGTTTGTTGTGCTGTGCTCAACATTGCAAAAGACATCAAAAGGACGAAGCTTGTTATTCTTTTCATAATCAAAAAAATCAGAAAATAAATGTAGTTAAAATTCAAATGCAAATTTCAAGATTTAGCACTTGAACGATTTCGTAGAAATCCAGTTCTGCTGGGCTCAATAGCATCATCTTTTATGATTAATTGTTATCTTCAGCATGGAATTTAATCGACCTGCAGATGGCAAAAAAAGTTGTTACGTTAGGAGAGATCATGTTGAGGCTTTCTACGCCCAACCACAAAAGAATTCTTCAATCTGAATCCTTTGATGTCAATTACGGTGGAGGCGAGGCAAATGTTGCTATCGCAGTGTGTAATTATGGTTTGGAAGGAGTTTTTGTTTCAAAACTTCCTGACAATCAGATTGGTCAATCTGCCATCAATCATTTAAGAAAGTTTGGAGTAGATACTAAATATGTTTTGAGAGGTGGTGATCGCATGGGTGCTTATTATGTTGAATCAGGAGCCTCTATTCGTTCGTCTCAGGTGATATACGACAGGAAAGATTCTTCATTTGCCAATGCTGCTGCCAAGGAATTTGATTTTGAAAAAATATTGCATGGTGCAGATTGGTTTCATGTATCTGGCATTACACCAGCCATTTCAGTAGAAGCTGCATTGATGGCTGAAACCGCGCTTAAAATTGCAAAATCAAAAGGAATTACCACAAGTTTTGATTTAAATATCAGAAAAAAAATGTGGAGTGCAGAACAGGCTGCACCGGTGATTTCATCTTTGTGGAAATATGTTGATGTCGCCATTGGCCTGGAAAAAGATTTTATGGCTGCGCTTGGATATCCATTGGGTGATTTTGATTACAAAGGGAAAAGCAATATCAAAAATTTTGAAGAAGCCATCCAGCAACTTCAATCCAAGTTTGGATTCAAATACTTTGCCTCAACATTAAGAATGAACCAGTCTGCCAGCTACAATGAATTGGCTGGATTTATTTCTGATGGGAAGCAGTTTCATCTCACCAAAAAATACGACATACACATTGTAGACAGGGTAGGTTCGGGAGATAGTTTTGCAAGTGGATTAATTTACGGATTGCTGGCGGGCAAGTCGATGCAAGATGCAGCAGAATTTGGTGTTGCTGCGAGTGCATTGAAGCACTCATTCCCTGGGGATGCAAATTATGCGACCATTCAGGAAATCGAAACGCTTATACATTCAGGGGTAGGTGCAAACGTTCAACGATAAAACAATTTCATGTACAATACACAACAGATTATTGATGCCATTACTAAACAAGGCATGCTTCCATTGTATTTCAATGCAGATGAGCAAGTAAGTATTGAAATACTTCGAGCACTTTATAAAGCAGGTGTAAGAGTTATGGAATTCACCAACCGTGGTGAAGAGGCGCTTTATAATTTTAAAAAATTAATAGAAGTAAAGAACATCGAAATGCCTGATGCAATCATAGGCATCGGCACCATAAAAAATTTGCATCAAGCCAAAACCTACCTGGATGCAGGTGCAGCCTTTCTGGTGAGTGCAGGCTATGAAGGAGATGTGGCAGCATATTGTACAAAACATGATATTTTTTATGGTCCTGGTTGTATGACTCCAACTGAAATTCAAGCTGCTGAAAATGCTGGTGTAAAATTTGTAAAATTATTTCCGGGCAACATGCTCGGACCAGAATTCATGTCGAGTATTAAAGATATTTTCCCAAAAATGGTATTCATGCCAACAGGGGGTGTAGATACCACTAAGGAAAGTATTGAAGGATGGTATAAATCTGGTGTGAGTGCAGTTGGTATGGGAAGCAAACTTGTAAGTAAAAAATTGATGGAAGCTAAAGATTATGCAGGGATCGAAAAAATTGCCAAAGAAGTATTGGACTTAATAAAAGCAATTCGTAATTAATTTCTGTTTATGAAGCAGTTATATATTTTTTTAATTTTTCTGTTCAGTATGCAGATGGTTTTCAGTCAATATAGCCCTTTGTATAAAAAAATTCCTAATTACATTGATGCGCCAGATCAAGAATCTTCAGCAACGGATGGTGTTTTGCGTATTTCAAATGTTTCTATCCCTGGATATATATTTTTTTCTGCTGGTGATGATACTCCTAGACCCTGTGTGATTATCTGTCCAGGCGGCGGATATAGGATTTTAGCTGCTTCACATGAAGGAACAGATGTGGCAAAATACTTTAATAGCATAGGAGTGCATGCATTGGTGTTGAAGTACAGAATTCCTTCAGATGAAAATCAACCTGATAAAAAATATGCTCCATTGCAAGATGCGCAAAGAGCTATTCAACTGGTGAGAGAAAATGCGAAGCAGTGGCATGTCAATTCTGATAAAGTTGGAATCATGGGATTCTCTGCTGGAGGCCATTTGGCAAGTTCTTTGGCTGTTCATTATGGAGATGCCAAGATCAAGGAAAACAGTAAGATATCTCTTCGCCCAGATTTTCAAATTTTAGGGTACCCAGTTATTTCTTTTAGTAAATTCTCTCATGTGGGATCAAGAAAAAATTTACTAGGTAAAGATTCTACGGAAAGTATGATGAATTATTTTTCAAATGAGATGTATGTAAATGCAAATAGTCCAATTGCATTTCTTGTACATGCAAAAGACGATAAGGTTGTTCCAATCGAAAATTCTTTGATGTATGTAGATGCTTTAAAATCCAATGGGGTAGAAGCTGAACTATTTATTTATGAATCAGGCGGACATGGATTTGGGATGGTGAACAAGACAAGCTCTGAGAATTGGATGGATGCATTAAAAAGCTGGATGCAGAAAAATAAAATTATTGAATAGCCTTCTTGCGTTGTTGAATTGAATTGATCCAAACTCCTGCAATGATCAATGCTCCTGCAATTATTTTTAAAACAGTCAGTTCTTCATTCAAGATAAAGATGGAGGCAAGTGTTCCAAACAATGGTTGGAAATACACAAAGCTTCCTGTTTTTGAGGGTCCCCATTGCTGAACGCCCCAATTCATCAGCAGGTACGCCAAAAATGTTGCTAAGAACAATACATGGAAAAACCAGTAGTAAGCACTCGTTGGTATCTCAGTCCACTGAATTTTTATGAAATCTGAATAGCAATAAGGGGTGCTGAGAATGGTTCCAGTGAGGAAAACATATTTAAGGATGGTTATAAAGTGGTATTTCCCTGTTATATTTTTGATCAGCACTAAATAAGAAGAGTAACATACTGCAGCCAGTAATACCATGAAGTCTCCAATCAGTGTTGCAGGGTTTTGGGATACCCCATGGTTTTTGGTGATGATCATCAGCCATGCACCTGAAATACCTAGGGCCAATCCTATTATTTTATTCCTTCCAAATCCATCCTTTAAAAAGAATGCTGCTAGTATGGATACAAATATTGGTGTGGCCATATTTAGCAATGATGCATGAATAGGGTTGGTATTTGCAATGCCATTGATGGACAGAATTTGATTCAATGAAATACCAGTGAGTGCAGCAAGTAGAATAGCAGGTAAATCTTCCCTCTTTATTTTTTCATGTTTCTTGTAAAAGAAGGGCAGTATTAAAAAGACAAGTGTCGCAAATAACATCCTCAGGTATCCGAGGGATATTGGAGAAATATAAAAAGGAGATATTTTCTTTACAGCGATTACATTCGTTCCAAAGAAAAAATTGGCGGCTACAAGTGCAGCCGCCGTTTTAATTAAATCACTTGACCGGCGTGAATTAGTATTTAAAGACTTTTCCACCTGCCATTACTTCTTGTGTCTTTTCATCAAATGTTACTTTCTGTCCAGTTTTTGCAGCAGCATTTGTCATGATGGTCGCGATGGAGTGGTAATATCCTGCTTCGACAGGTGCATTTGTTTGTTTTCTGCTTCGAACACATTCCATCCAGTTGCGAACGTGTGCAGATGTAAGCATATCTCCTCCGGTATTTGCCCCTGCTTCAACCTTGATGGCGAGGTCTGTTAAATTAACCTCAGGCAAAAGATTTGCTTTCATGTTCATGGCCTTTGCTGCTCCTTCTCTCAAACCACCCTTTGGAGATACTTTATTGGTCATGAGGTTTAACTCTCCTCCATTGCTATAATAAATTTCACTTGGATTTTCGTCACCATTGTGCATTCTCGACATGAATACAACTTGAAATCCTTTTGAAAGATCATCACTTGGTCCATAGTCAAATACTGCTGTTGTTGTATCCCAGTTTCTTCTTCCATCTTTCCACTGATAAACACCTCCATTTGCAACAACACTTCTTGGATGTTTTAATCCTGTGAACCAATGCACAGTGTCAATCTGGTGACTCATCCACTGACCAGCCATTCCTGATGAATACGGCCAGAACAAACGGTATTCAAGATATTTTCTTGGATCAAATTTTTCAAAAGGTCTGTTTAAGAGAAAGCGTTTCCAATCAAGGTCTTCCTCATGACATTTTGCGACCAGGTCGGGTCTTCTCCATCTTCCTGGCTGATTAACATTCCACGTCAGTTCAACCATGGTGATATCGCCAAACTTTCCATCTTGGATAAATTTAGCAGCAGCATGATAGTTGGGACCGGATCTTCTTTGGGAACCAATTTGAATAATTCTATCCGATTCTTTGGCCACCTTCAATGCAGCGCGGTTATCCTCCATGGTTTCTGCAAAAGGTTTTTCTGCATAAATATCTTTGTTGGCCTTTAACGCTTCTATGGTATGTAAAGCGTGTTGAAAGTCGGCGGTTGAGATGAATACTGCATCAATATCTTTTAAAGAATATAATTCCTCATTGTTCTTACAACCAATGATATCATGATCCATTTTCTTTTTGAGGAATTCAACACCTTCTTCTCTTCTTACTTTCCAGATATCAGAGACAGCAACAATGTCAAAATTCATTTCTTTGTAATGATGCATGAAAGCAGGAATATGAGATTGGCGATGTCTGTCAGAAAATCCGATAACGCCACAGCGAACTTTGTCATTTGCTCCTAAAATATTTCCATAAGATTTGGCTGTCCAACCCATGGAAGCCAATGCAGTGGCGGCACCTGCCTTAGCGGTTTGTTTAATAAAATTTCTACGTGGAGTCATATGGTTTTATTTAAGTGGTTTTATAAAGTATGCAATGTTGAAAATTTAAATTCCGCTAAAAGCCACCAATCCGCCATCTACATAAATATCTGTTCCATTTACGAAAACTGATGCATCGCTCAATAAATAAATCAATGCGCCAACCAATTCTTCTGGTTTCCCCATTCTTCCACCGGGTGATTTTTTGATGACAAGGTTTCCTCTTTCTGTCAATGATCCATCTGGGTTTGTCAGCAAGGTTCTGTTTTGTTCAGTAAGAAAAAATCCAGGCATGATACCATTCACCCTTACCTTATCACCATGTCGTTTTGAAACTTCAACTGCCATCCATCTTGTGAAACAATCAACACCTGCCTTTCCCAAACTATAACCCAATACTTTTGTGATTGATTCTTTTGAACTTACTGATGAAATATTTACAATGCTTCCACCACCTTGTTTTGCAATCACTGAGCCAAAAACTTTTGTCGGAATAATGGTTCCCATTAAATTCAAATCCAATACCTGTTGCAGGCCTTCTAAATTCATATCAAAGACATCCTGATCAGGTTGAATCACACCCTGGGGCATATTGCCTCCAGCGCCATTCAATAATCCATCAATTCTACCAAATTTTTCCAGAACGATATCTCTCACTTTTTCCATGTCTTTCACATCTAATACATTTCCCTTTGCAAAAATGGCTGTACCACCATTTTTGTTGATCTCTTCAGCTCTTTTATTTCCTTCTGTTTCATTTCTTCCAATGATCACAACTTTTCCGCCAAATGCTGCTATTCCTTCAATGAATGCTTTTCCCAATACGCCGGTGCCACCAGTTACGACGATCACTTTATCTTGAAGACTGAAGAGATTTTTGTAGTTCATAGTTTAAGTTATAAGTTGTAATGGTTGTAATTGTTATCAAGTTGACAGTTGACTGTTAACCGTTAACTGTCAACCGTTAACTGTATTTCATTGATTCATATTTCGTAGTATACCCAACTGCAATCCCCTGATCTCTGCGAGTCCGCGCAATCTTCCAATGCATGAATAACCTGGGTTTGTGACCTTATTCAGATCATCAATCATTTGGTGTCCATGGTCTGGCCTGAAAGAGATTTGATAGGGGACTTCTTGCTGAATTTTAATTAGTTCTTTTAGAACTGCATACATATCATTGTCTCCTGACAAATGATCATCTTCAAAGAAATTTCCCTGTGCATCTTTCTTCACGTTTCTAAGATGGGTAAAGTGGATGCGTTTTCCAATTTTCTTTGCCATTTCAGGAAGATTGTTTTTTGGATTTGCGCCTAATGAACCTGTGCAAAAACATATTCCATTGCTTTTGTTGGGGACAGCATCTAAAATGAATTGTAAATCCTCCATATTCTTCACGATTCTTGGTAATCCTAAAATATCTGTTGGAGGATCGTCGGGATGAATCGCCAATTGCAATCCCAATTCATCACAAAGGGGAGTAATTTGTTGTAGGAAGAAAACGAGGTTGCTTCTTAAAATATTAGCATCGATGTTTTTGTATCTGGCGAGCTTAGCTCTCATGCCTTCAACGGTTTCTTTCTTCTCGCCTGGTATGCCAAACATTACGACTCCTGCAAGATGATCCAATTGTTCTTTTGTGTATTGAGCATGTCGCTTTTTTGCTTCCTCCCTTATTTCCTCAGCGTAATCCTTTTCGGCATTTTCTCTTTTGAGCAAATAGATATCAAATACAGCAAGATCTACCCAATTAAAATACAATGCTTTTGAACCATCTGGCATCAAATAATCCAAGTTGGTTCTGGTCCAGTCATTTACTGGCATGAAATTGTATGTAACGACGCGAAGTCCAGCTTTTGCAAGATTCCTCAGACTCTCTTTGTAATTCTCAATCCATTGAAGATAATCTCCAGTTCTGGTTTTGATCTCTTCATGAATGGTGACACTCTCAATCACATCCCATGTGAGTCCAAATGATTCAATCAATATTTTTCTTTCCATTATCTCCTCGTATGTCCATACTTCGCCATGAGGTACATGGTGCAATGCTGTTACAATACCAACTGCTCCTGTTTGCTTGATGTCTTGAAGGGTAACTGGATCATCCGGGCCGAACCATCTCCATGTTTGTCTTAGTTCTTTCATTTTTTATGAGGTTACGATTTCAACTTTTTCGATTGTGTTTTTTAATATTTCTTTCTTGCGTATGAAAATAGAACTGTCTGTTTCTTTTGAAATAATTCCAGTTCCGATTATTTTTTTGTCTTTTCCAATGACTCTTATTTCAATTTCCTTGGCGATGAAATATTCGTATGCAGATTGATTGTAGCTGCTTATTTGTGGAGGGATCTCTGCTTTTCCATTTTTGGTGTTGATTAAAATGACACCCCCAAATGCTCTGGCGCCATAAGCTGCAGCAGCTGCAGCATCTTTCAACACTGTTATGTCCGCCACATCCATCGGATTGATAAGGCTTACATCACCATCGTACACCACTCTATCAACAACAAAAGTTGCAGGAATTTTGCCTTTGAGATTTCTTGAGTCTCTTATATATACTTGTTGCTGGCTTTTTGCTCCTGTCGATAAACTTATTTCAACACCAGGTACATTTCTCAACATATCATAAATATTTCTGACTGTACCACTGCTTGGATCTTGTGCTTTTAGTGTCAAGGAGAAAACTAGTGCAAATATGATTAACGAAACTCTCATTTGGTTTTATTCGCAAGTTCTCTTGCGGCAGTTGTTGTATAATACTTTGCAATCATATTTGGAATTTCCCATGAAGGCATGTTGTTGTTTTGCAGGTACTGGAGATATTTTTCAGTTACACGGGCAAAATGTGTTTCATGACTTTCTTTGAAAACATCTGGAATAATCACTTCCCAACCTTTTGTATTTTTTTTGATGGAAACACCGGGATAGGTTTTATTGATTTTGTTGATGGCAGCGATTAATGCACTTTCTATTTCTTTAGAGGCTTCAGACTCTACGTATAATGTTGGCTTATAATTTTCTTCTTTTCCTTGACGGATGATCAACGATGATTTTGTTCCTCGCATTAGAGAATAATGTGTGTCGCCTGTTCCATCTGGCGCTTTGTAATTCCAAATCACAGAAACTTTTGCATGTACTCCATTGATGGTATAGTTGAAAGCTCCATTGCACAATACCTGAAGATTTCCGTCTTTGTCAATATTTCCTTTTAAGTAAGCGGGTATTTCTTTTTCTTTTGTTACCAGTTTGAAATCGTCAGGTGTGATGGTTGTATTCCAGCTTTTGCGTTGAGAATTTTTTACATTCTTTTTGTAGTCAATGATTTTTTCAGGAAAACATTCCCATTGAATCAGGTCAACCAGATGTGTTGTAACATCTACAATTCCTTCTCCTTCCTGCGTAACATCAAAAAACCACGACGGTCTTGTCAAAACACTTCCAGAAACATATTTATAAAAATGGTGTACGCTTTCTTTTGTTACAGAAGGGTTTTCAGGACTTCCTTTTTCCAATATTCCGAATACAGCAGTTTCCATGGAGAGAGCTCTTTGCAGCATGGTTGTGATTTCATAACGCTCTGTCATGATATCATACAACTGAAGGTTTTTATGTTTGGAAATTTCAAAAGCTTTTTTTAGTTGATCAAATCCCTCTTTGTTGATTACCATTGGCTTATCTGCGAAGACATTGAAACCGTTTTGAACTGCATCGAGTATGTAACTGGTTTTTAATTTGTTGTTTCCTGCCAATACAACAACATTGCCCTTTCGCTCATTGATCATTTTTTGAAAGAAGTCTTTTCCTTCATAAACAACTTCATTCCATTTTGTTGGTTGATCTGCTCGGGTATTGTATCCTTTGATTCTATCCAGGTGGAATTGTAGGTCGTTTCCTTTTTCCGCATATACATATACATTGGGATCCACTTCAGGATACATTGTTTTCTGAACCAATGCCGCATGAAAGTGTCCAGGATCAAGCGTGATGAGCTTTACCTTTTGTTGTGCATGCATTGTTATGGGCAAGAGGGTTAGCAACGGCAGCTTCCATATAAACTCTATCCTTCTCATTATACCAATCCTTTAATAGTGTAGGGAAATCTGTGAGGTCTGTTTAACAATCCATTTGCCTCGTCGTCATTGATGAATCTTTCTTTTTTGGGATCCCAATGCAATGTGCGTGGCAATCTCATGGCCATGTGATGGATCAAACAGGTTGAGCATGAACGGTGTCCAACTTCCACTGGTGCGATGGGTTGCTTGCGTGTAATCATACTGTTCAACCAATCTCCATGATGTTCTTGACTTCTGTATAGATTGATTTCGTTTGGCCCGATAACTGACTCAATGATTTTCGGATCGCTTGCAGACAATGCTTTTTGATTTGGAACTGCTGGTTCATTCGGACTTGCCTTGTAATCACCGCGAGTTACAAAAATCCAGCCTTCTGTTCCCACGAATTTGATTCCATTCGGGAGCTCTGTACTGATTGTCATCACCACACCGTTCTCGTATTTTCCGTACGACGTAAAACTTCCGTGTACATCCCAAAGGCCTGATGTTGGGAAGGATGCTTTTGCCCAAACTTCGATAGGGCCAGAATGTTCTGTGTCCATAGCCCAATGTGCACAATCGATATGATGAGAACCCCATCCAGTTATCATACCCGCACCAAATTGTTCGCAACGCAACCAACCTGGACGACTGTAGTCGTTTTGAGGATGTACTCTTTTTTCGGTATAATAAACATAAGGGGTAGAGCCCAGCCATGCATCATAATTAAAGGTAGATGGGATTGGCATTTCTGGTTCAACATCCCCACCAGGGTCACTCGGCAAACCAATGAAAACCTCTTTCAATTTTCCGATTCTGCCATTTCTTACCAACTCTGCAGCATATCGAAACTGTGTTGAAGAACGTTGTTGGCTTCCTATCTGTAATATTCTTTTTGTTCTGGTTACGGCATTGCTTAAAGCCCTTCCCTCTGCAATAGTGAGCGATGCAGGTTTTTGCAAATACACGTCTTTGCCTGCTTCGACAGCATGAATTCCCAAATAGGCATGAGAATGATCTGGAGTTGAAATGAGCACACCGTCAATATCTTTGTTCAACAACAATTCACGGTGGTCGTTGTACATGGTAACACCATCATAGGGTTTCCCTGTTTTCTTTGTATAATAACTATTCACATATTTTTTACCATCCTGCAATCTCTTTTGGTCCAAGTCGCAAACTGCAATAATCCTTGCATGATCATATTTTAATGTTTCATGCATATCATGATCTCTTGAAATTCTACCGACACCAATTGCACCAATGTTCAATCTGTTACTGGGTGCGTTTTTACCAAACACATGTGCCGGAACAATGGTTGGAAATCCAATGGCAGCAACTCCAGTTGCGATGCCTGTTTTTAAACTAGATGTTACAAAGTCTCTTCTGGTGATTGATTTTCTCTTTTGCATGATTAGTTTTTTAATTGATCATCGCGATGTTGTGCCTGTGCTCTTTTATAATCGATTCCTTTGAACTGAGAAATTACAAATTTTATTCCTTGCAGTAAATGATTTTTATATACTGGATCTTGGTAAGTTTCCTTGCTGTGTCCTATGGTTGAAATCCAGGCGCGCCCACCTTGAAAATCATTGTACCAGACAGCAGGATAGTATTCAACATAAGTTCCCGCATTCTTTTGAATAAGGTCTTTCTGGGAAGAATCCAAGGTAACGAATCGATGTGTCATCAAAATATTCGTAACAGGGTACAACTCTTTGCCAAAATAGCATTCATCTTCACGCTCCCAAACTGCTGGTACATCTTTCATGGAAGGATGTTGCTTGTCTAGCACCTGAAAACTGAACGATTGGTATTTTGCATGCCATGCGAAGGTGCATCCAATCAGCATTTTAAACCATTTCCAGTTTCTCTCTGTGCCAGTTACCGAATGAAGTCCAACCATTCCTCCTCCAGCCTCGATATATCTTCTAAATGCAAGTCGTTGTTGATCGGTATCAAAAATATCGTTGTTGGTGCTGGGAAATACCAACAAGGCGTATTGTTTCAGGTTCTCTTCTGTAAATACTGTAGGATCATCAGAAATTGTGATGGCAATTTTTTCTTCTTTTGCTAAAAGTTTCAATGCTTCAACCGCAGAAGGAATATTGTCGTGAACATATCCTTTTCCATTTTTGGTGTAGACCAACATGGCGTATTTTTTATTTGATTGCTGCGCCAACAATACATTGAAAAACACCAAAAAAGATACAGAAAAAGCAAGCAGGTTTTTACACATTTCAATCGTTTAATTAGGTGCTTGTAAATTACGCAAAAAACAACTCCTGAATGCCCCCACTTTTACGAAAACGTTGTAGGCGTGCTGCGAAAATAGAAACCGGCACGAAAGAGAAATTCATTACCTTGTAGCAACCAAAATTGCTGCCATTCATGAATACGAAAATGACAAATTACAGGTGGACGGTTGTTTCACTTTTATTTTTTGCAACGACCATCAATTACCTCGACAGAAATGTAATTGGAATTCTAAAACCGACACTTGAACAAGTGTTTGGTTGGAATGAGAAAGACTACAGTAAAATTGTGATGGCATTTACTGCTTCCTACGCTTTAGGGATGTTCGTTTTTGGTCGTATCATCGATAAAATCGGCTCAAAGCTTGGATATACAATAATCATTATCGTATGGAGTATAGCTGCAATTCTTCATGCTGGAGTTAGGTCAACGCTTGGTTTCATTGGGGTCCGCTCTTTATTAGGCATTGGTGAATCGGGCAACTTCCCAGCAGCCATCAAAGCTGTTGCAGAATGGTTTCCTAAAAAAGAAAGAGCACTGGCTGCAGGTATTTTTAATTCTGGAGCAAATATCGGTGCGATGGTTGTTCCAATTGTTGTCCCTATTTTGCTGAGCCTTTATGGCTGGCAGATGGCCTTTGTTGTGACTGGTGCTGTTGGCTTTATATGGTTGATATTTTGGGTATTGCTGTATCAGGTTCCTTCCAAACATAAAAAAGTGAATCAGGCAGAATTGGATCATATTGCTTCGGATGTTGTTGAAAGCTCAGATGTAAAGGCCGAGCAACAACCTCCAATCAGTTGGGGAACATTGTTTACTCTAAAGCAAACCTGGGTTTTTATTGTTGGGAAATTCATGACAGATCCAGTTTGGTATTTTTTCCTTTTCTGGTTGCCGTCTTATTTTTCAACAACTTATAATTTGAGTTTAAGCAAGCCAAGTATTCCGCTTGTTGTGGTGTATACCATGACTACCATTGGAAGCATAGGTGGGGGCTGGCTTTCATCTTTTATGATCAAAAAGGGATTCCCCATTTTCAAAGCGCGCAAAACCACATTGCTGATTGTAGGATTGCTGGTGTTCCCCATCTTCCTTGTAAAATTCGCCACTAATTTATGGGTAGTTGTTGCGTTTATAAGTGTAGCGGCTGCTGCACATCAGGCATGGAGTGCTAACATCTATTCGGTAGCTACAGATATGTTTAAAAATAAAGACGTGAGTTCAGTGATTGGGATTGGGGGTATGGCAGGATCCATTGGTGGAATTTTGTTTCCATTACTAATCGGTGAAATTTTGGAAAAAGCAAAATTGGCTGGTGATATCACTGTTGGATATAATTTGATTTTTGGAATATGCAGTGTTGCTTATTTAACAGCATGGACCATCATTCATTTTTTAAATAAGAAATTGACACCTGTAAATATGTGATTATGAAAAAACAACGAAGAGCTTTTTTACAACAATCAGCTGCAGCAACCCTTGGATTTTTCATCGTTCCACGCTTTGTTATTGGCGGAAAGGGATATATAGCACCAAGTGATATGATCAATCTTGGGTTTCTAGGAACTGGAAAACAAGCCAGAGGATTGTTGAATTCTTTCAAAGAAAAAGCAAATATCATAGCGGGGTCTGATGTCGATCTCAACAAGCTCCATTATTTCCATTCGCTTGCGAATAAATATTATACTCAAGCAAGATCTGAAGGGAAGGCTTCCGGGTATAAAGGATTTACGGCTTATGATGATTATCGCGAAATCATTGCTAGAAAAGATATCGATGCAGTTGTTATTGCAACACCAGATCATTGGCATGCAAAGATGTCGATTGAAGCAGCCAATGCGGGTAAACATGTGTATTGCGAGAAGCCGCTTGCACACAGTGTTGAAGAAGGAAGAGCAATGGTAAATGCTGCGAGAAAAAATAAAATTGTTTTTCAAACAGGCAGCATGCAACGTTCGTGGAAAAATTTCCGCCATGCATGCGAGTTGGTGCGTAATGGGTATCTGGGGAAAATCAGTGAAGTAATTGTAACTGTTGGAGATTCACCATGGGCATGTGATCTTCCAGCACAACCCGTTCGTCCAGGTGTAAATTGGGATCAGTGGGTTGGACCTGCTCTGTTTCATGATTTTAATGCTATTCTTTCTCCGCCGGTAGAAGAAGATATTTTTCCACGATGGAGAAATTACAAAGAATATGGAGGTGGCATCATCGCAGATTGGGGTGCGCACATGTTCGATATTGCTCAATGGGCGTTGGGTATGGATGATTCTGGTCCGGAGAAATTAATACCTCCACCAGGCAATGCACCTAAAGGATTGCAATATGTATATGCCAATGGAGTAGTGATGAAACACGAAGATTTTGGGAGAGGTTCTGCTGTTAGGTTCATAGGTGAAAAAGGAAGGTTGGATATCAGCAGGTCTTTTTTAGACAGCGATCCTGCAAATCTTGCTACTGCAACCATTCAACCAAATGAAATCAGGTTATACGATTCGAGTGATCACTATTTGGATTGGCTGGGTTGTATAAAAACCGGCAATAAGCCGATTTGTGATGTTGAGATTGGACATAGAACGAGTTCTGTTTGTCACATTGCAAATGTTGCATATGCCCTCAGAAGGCCATTGCAGTGGGATCCCAAGAAAGAACAATTTAAAAATGACAATGAAGCAAATCAGCTCCTGAAGCCTGTATTTAGAGAGGGTTGGAGTTTGACTTCTTAAAATAGATTGCATCGCATGAAGGGAATCAATATGATTCAGCTCGCAAAAGAGCTGGGATTGTCTGTCTCAACTGTGTCAAAAGCCCTTGGGGATAGTTATGAGATCAGTGCATCTACTAAGAAGCGTGTACTTGAATTGGCCAAGAAATACAATTACAAGCCCAATCCATTTGCAAGCAGTTTGAGAAAAAAGAAAAGCAAACAAATTGCTGTTATCATCCCAGATATTGTAAATAATTTTTTTGCATTGGCAGTTGATGGTATCGAGAGTGTTACAGTGAACAAAAATTATGATACGTTCATTTATTTAACCCATGAAAATCTTGAAAGAGAAAAGGCAGTACTAGAGCATTTAGAAAGTGGACTTACCTCAGGGTTGATTATTTCAGCATGTACGGGGAAAGATGGGTATGGACATTTTCAACAATTTTACGAAAACACCAAGCTGCCAATTGTTTTTTTTGATCGGGTTCCCGATTTGTTGCAATTCCCTAAAGTAATTTCCAATAATTATGAGAGTACTTTTGAGGCAACGGTAAAGCTTATAAAAGCAGGGGTGAAAAGACCGGTTTTTATTGCAACAGAAGAGCCACTGTATACATCCATCGAACGTCGAAGAGGATTTCAGGCTGCACTGGCCAGTCATTCTATCAAGTTTTCTGATGATATGATTTTGGAATGCAGCGATGACATGGATAAAAATTATGCTATCATCAGGAGATTACTTTCAGGCAAAAAAAGGCCTGATGGAATTTTCGCCTCCATCGAAAAATATGCCATTACTACCTATCAGGTTTGTAAAGAATTGAAAATTAATATTCCGCGAGATTTGAAAATAATTGGAATGACCAATTTGAGGACAGCAGCATTGCTCAATCCATCTTTGTCGACGCTTTCACAACCTGCATTTGAAATGGGCAGAGAAGCGGCATCTTTGCTGATTAAAATGATTGAAAAAAAGTCTTATGCTGCTGCGAATGACATTATTGTTCTAAATAATGAGTTGACAATCAGAGAGTCTGTTTGATGATCCCGAAATCCTTTGCGTAGAATATGCATCTAAATCAGGTTTGTTTTGATGCGATTCACGAAATTTAGAACAGAATATCTATCATGTCAACAACCTCCAAACACTTTATACATCAAGATTTTTTACTGCAATCTGATCTGGCCCAGAAATTATATTTTGATTATGCGGCCGACCAGCCAATCATTGATTTCCACTCACATTTATCCCCTGCTGATATTGCAACAAATAAAAAATTCGAAAACATCAGTCAGGTTTGGCTTGCTGGTGATCATTACAAGTGGAGGGCAATGCGCACCTTCGGCATCAATGAAAAATTTATTACTGGTAATGCAGGTGATGATGAAAAATTTAACGCTTGGGCAAAAACTGTTCCTCATACTATAAGAAATCCACTGTTTCACTGGACACATCTTGAGCTTAAGAATTCTTTTTGTATTACAGAATTATTGAATGAGAAAAATAGTAGTCAAATATATGAGCACTGTAATTCTCTGCTTCGCGGCAATGATCATACATCTCGGAAATTTTTGGAAAAATATAAAGTAGTTTATCAGGCAACAACCGATGATCCAACCGATGATTTGAGGTTTCACCAAATGGCTCAAAGAGATTCTTCATTCAACATTCAACTGGTTCCCAGTTTTCGTCCAGACAAAGCATTTTCTATTCAGGACCCCGCCTCATTTATCAAATACCTCTCATTGTTATCTGAGATTTCGGGGATATTGATAACAGATATGAATAGTCTTTTAGAGGCATTAAAAAACCGAGTCGATTTTTTTCATGACAATGGCTGTAGGATTTCAGATCATGGATTGCAACAGGTCCCACTTGCTAATCAATTTTCTACAAAATTAGAATCTGAGTTCAAGGCATTTTTATCTTCAAAAGGGGCACAACCTTTTTCAGATCCTGATGCGTTTGTATTTCATGTATTAGAATCACTTGCCAAGATGTATCATCAAAAAGGGTGGGTACAGCAGTTTCACTTAGGGGCTATTCGCAATAACAATTCAAGGTTGCTCTCAACGCTAGGTGCTGATGTTGGTGTTGATTCTATTGGAGATTTTAGTCATGCTGCTCGTCTTTCTGCGTTTTTGAATGCACTTGACAAGGAAGATAAGTTGACCAAAACAATCATCTATAATTTGAATCCTGCTGATAATGCAGTGTTTGCATCAATGACCGGTAATTTTAATGATGGATCGGTGAGGGGTAAGGTGCAATACGGACCCGCATGGTGGTTTTTGGATCAAAAAAATGGTATGGAAGAACAGCTGGATGTTTTGTCAGACATGGGCTTGTTGTCTTGTTTTGTTGGAATGATTACAGATAGTAGGAGTTTGTTATCTTTCTCCCGACATGAGTATTTCCGGAGAATCTTATGCAATCTGCTTGCTAATGATATGCTCAGTGGTATTCTGCCAAATGATGAAAAGTGGGTAGGAGGGGTTATAACTTCCATATCCTACTTAAATGCTAAAGAATATCTAAGTATATAGTCATACGTAGCTTAAAAAGTTACAACAGATTAGAATTATTAAATAGTTACATAAAATATTGTGTATCTTCAAGGAAATAATCAACCATGAAATACATTTTCATGTTTTTTACATTTTTGTCGGTTTGTAATGCCACAGATTTGTTAACCATCCCGCTGGTTCTCGATGACACGAGAGAATTTACAATTCCCTCTGGTGCATCTTCAATTGATCAAACATTCACAGTTAATGTTGGTAATGATGCCGATTTTACTAAATATCTGAATACAATCAAATCTTATGATATAACTGGTGTCACTTTAACAGTCGATTCTTATAGTGGTCCTTCAACAACAGTGAATGGTTCGGTAAACTTTGGTACTGCATCGGTTCAGCTTACAAATTGGGAACTTAAGACAGGTAGTGAATTAGCTTTGTCATTTACGACAGCACAGCTTGCTGCAATAGGTGAAAAATTTCAAGCAAATGGTTCCGAAACGGTAACAGTTAAGGGTACTTTATCTAATAGTACCGGTGGAGTTCTCAAATTACATACCAAAGTTAACCTCAAGATTAAAGTAATTTAGATTTATAGGTAAATGAATTTTAAAGCATCTCATTGAGATGCTTTTTTTATGCCTTTATATAACTCTCCACTTCATCAATTTCTTGATCTTCAATTCTGACTGTCAAGTATTTTTTCATTCCCTCTAATTTTACTATCCAAATGTTTCTGCCACTGGCTTTCACATTAATAGCTCGAATGATTTTATAATTATCATAATTCCTATTTACCAAATCTTTTGTATCAGCAGGCATGTTGTTTTCATAGCCATAGCTTATATCATACACCATCATCCCCTTTTGTCTGTACAATGCATTGTGACTCATATCCTTTATGATAAATTTTGCTAAATATTCCTTATCATATTTATACCATGCTAGATTGTCTGCTTCTGGAAATGATTTTCTGAATGCATCGTAAAGGCGCTGATTGACTTCAGTTGTTGCTTTTACTCTGATTTCAGGAAGGGTTACTACTTTCTCTTTTACTTGTCCAAATGCCGATTTGATGATTATTACTGAAAAGACGAGTATGTGTATCCAAAACTTAAGCATAAAAATGATTTATGTTGATTAAAAATTTAATCAAAACAAAAGCATTTATAGGTTGAGTAAAATGAGGAAAATCAAATCTGTGTATGACTTTACACAATGATTTGTTTATTCAAGAATTTTGGTAGTTCTGGTAATTTTTCCATCAGCGTTGATCCCTTCTAGCACAATGAGCAATCTTTTACTTAAATCATTGTTGAAGAACTGAATTCGATACCGTGGACTCTTTTTATTTGTCATCACATACGGATTCCAGTACAATGTGGTGCGAATATCAGTTTCAGGATTTTCGCCTGGGTTGTCATATTGCGGGTTGTAGAATTCTTTGAACCTGGAATATCCTCCCAAAATAGTGGAAAACATTTCTTTGTTGCTTTTGTTTCCACCAGCATTTCTACTGCTGCCTTTTTTTGTGTAGATAGCAATGGCACCACCTGCACCTCCACCAATAGATCCAAAAAATGGAGGTCTAAATACTTTTACCATAGCAATATCTTGCATAGCCAGTGTCTGCAGCATGGTACTTTGAGATGGCATTTGATCTAAAAATAAATCTGGTGTTGCACCTCTCCAGCTCATTGATACATTCATGCCGCTTCTGGATATTTGTAGTCCAGGTACCCTGCTTTGCAAATACGTAAAAATATCAAAGCCAGTTTGAGCAGCAGGATCGGAGGTAAGATCAAATACATATGCATCTCCACCAGAAAACATTCCTGTAGCATATTGCTTGTCAACCGCATCCTCTTTTGGCTTTACCCTTGTTTTAACAAGCACCTCCTGAAGTGTTTTGTATTGAGATCTCTTTTTCCAATCCTCTTGAAGTTTAAGAAAATAAGCCATTCTTGATTTCGCAAGGCTATCACTCCAGGTATAAAACCTGTCTTGATCTGTGATGGTTGAAGTTTTATCACTGAATTTCAGCATACCGTTGTCAAATTGAATGGTTGCTACATCATTTAATTTTTGGTTCTGGTTAAAACTGTAATAAATTCTTACCGTATCATAGAAAAATAAGTCACGGTTTTCAAATGTTCCATCTTTCCCAATAGGTTGAAAGATGAAATTCTTGCTGCTGTCCTTATATTGAAGAATCATGTTGAGCATCATATTGTCTGTTCCACTTGCCATTTTAAGTCCGTATACTTTTCCAGAAATTTTCATTCTTTCATTTTCAGGTAGGTACTGTAAAGTGGGGGATATGTTTTTTTTCATTTTATCCCAATCAATTCTTCTCCATCCATGTGTGAGCATAACAAGATCGAGGTGATTCATTACGCTGTCTGCATCACTTGCCAGGTAATAACCCGGGTTGTGTACTCTTCCTCTTATTTCATTGCTCAGCAACAAATCAGAATAAATGGTTGTATATGAAAGTGAAGTGTCTACGGATGCGTCAATCACTGCAACAGACATATTGGTTTCGGTCGTATCAGAAACATACACATCAAATACATTCTTGCCTCTTTTTGTAAGTGCAGTCAATTGTGGGATGATTTTTGCACCAAATTCATGATACCTGTTGTTTATAAAAAGTATACGCTCTGCTACAGGGATCCAATCACTTGTAAACAGTGAAAATTGCAGCACACCTGTATTTAATTCTGAAATGGGGATGCTGGTGTTTGAAAGAAGTTTTTCGGTGGTGTTGATACTTACGCTATATAATAGTTGTTGATTCTGGTGTACTAATAATGTAAGTTGTTTGAAATTATCTGGGATGAGTTGGCTTCTTTCAATTTTGACCAGCGCAGCTTCATTGGTTGCTTTGATGGACAAAACAGCACCTTGGTTTTTCGAGATGGGTAAATTGGTTGTTGATGTGCTGTTGGATGGGTCTGTCCACTTTATAAAGTACTTTTCATTCGGTTTTGGTGTTAGATAAAAACTACCCATTCCATCATGTGCAATTTTTAGGGTATCCAGTGTCTTATTTTTATCATTCATCAAGATGCCTTTGATGACAACAGGTTTTCCATAGTTGTTGTATGCTTTGAAAGCAACTCTTGAATTAACTCCCAAAATCAAGTCGCCCCCTTCTGGAAATACATCTAAAAAAGTTATCGGTTTTGGAAGCTTGTTGACAGGTGGATTATCATTGTTGATCACGATGTCTTTTGTGTAAATAAAATCAGGATCATCGTTTAGTGCCCATTTTGTAAATACTTTCATTCTGATAAAATTGCCGGTATAGTCTGCTGGCAATTCGTATGATCCCTTTGCGGTTGATTGATAGAGTGGTGCAACGGTTTGTGTGATGATTTTTCCTGTGGTGTCATACCATTGTACATATACTGATTTACTAAGTTTTGTAATTCCTTCATCATCGAGGATATAAACTTTATACCAGATGGTTTCTTCCTTATTATATGAGTTCTTGTCAAAGTGAACATGAAATCTCTCTTTTGGGAAGAAATTGTAATAAATGTTCATCATCGAGTCAATTTTCTGGGCCTTGACCATCTCATATTGACTTGACAATGTTATCATTAAAAGGGTGACTTTCAAGAAATTTTTCATGTTCCACATAATATTCTAGGAAGTTAGTCCACTTGTCTTTTTTGGCAAAATTGTATTGGTTATAGATTTTTTAAACGGTTGTTTTACCTATGTTTTACCAAAAACAAAAAACCCATTGTAATTGGTTCATTTACAATGGGCTTTTATTTTTATTCGTGACCCCGTCAGGATTCAAACCTGAAACCTTTTGATCCGTAGTCAAATGCTCTATTCAGTTGAGCTACGGGGCCAAGAGGGAGCAAATTTAAAGAAAATATTTGTAATGCCCTTAGATCCTGAAATTGTCAATATTCAAAGCGCATAAAGGCCTCTAGCGCTGCATATTGCGGCAATCCCAGTTGATCAAACAGTAAAGCAGTACCTGCATTCCTGTCTTCTGCCCTTTGCCAAAATTCCCTGCTGTCATTTCCCTGGAATACAACGCCATCTTTTTGAGATTGGTGAATAAAAATTCCATTTCGTTTTTCCAGCACTTGGTCTGGACTCATTGGAATTGACATGTCGATATCCCAAATATCCCACTCCGCCCACGCTCCACGATACAACCACAGCCTGCAATCAGCCACCGAAGGGTCATTTGAAGCTTTTAATCTTTTGAGTGTTTCATACATTACATCAAAGCATACTTTATGTGTGCCATGTGGATCAGCAAAATCACCCGCAGCAAAAATTTGATGTGGCTTGATTTTCTTGATCAGATCCATGTGAATGTTTACATCTTCTTCAGTAGGAGGATTCTTTGTAATTAAACCAGTTTCATAAAAGGGCAGGTTCATGAAATGAATGTTTTCATCCTTGACACCTACATATCTGCAAGTTGCCCTCGCCTCTGTTCTTCTGATCATGCCTTTGATACTTCTGATTTCAGATGTATCCTTTTCATGAAGTTGTTTTGATTGAATAAAGTTTTTTGCTTCTTTCCAGATATTGCTGGCTTTACTTTTGTCAATTGCGAAACTTCCATCAAATTCCACGGCAAAATCAATTTGTCTGAGTACAAACTCATCACTCACTGCAATGTTGCCTGAGGTTTGATATCCAACATGCACATCATGTCCATGTTGTACCAATCTTAAAAAGGTTCCACCCATAGAAATGATATCATCATCAGGATGGGGAGAGAAGATGATCACTCTTTTTTGTGCAGGATTTTTTCTTTCTGGATGTCTTGGTACTTCTTCAGTTGATTTTCCTCCAGGCCATCCGGTAATGGTATCACGGAGACCGTTGAAAACTCTTAAATTGATATTTCCAACTGGACCGTGTTTTTCAAGCAGATCGGCCAATCCTTCATTTAAATAATCTTCTTTAGACAACATCAACAATGGTTTCTTCAGTTGAATAGCTAAACTGCAAACAGCTTTTCTGATAAGTTTTTCAGTCCATTTAATTTCACCAGTTAGCCAGGGCGATTCAATTCTTGTGAGTTTTGAAGCAGATGCCTGATCCAAATGAAACACGCAATCATCGTGTTCCTGTAAAATACTTGCTGGGATTCTTTCAGTAATTTTTTCCTCCACCGACGCCTTGATAATCTCCGCCTTGCTGGCACCAAATGCAAGCAGTACGATTTTTTTGGATTTCAGAATTGTTGAGATACCCATGGTGAGCGCCAACCTTGGAACATCTGAAATATTGTTGAATTCATAAGCATTTGCCAATCTTGTATTGTTGTCTAATGCAGCAATTCTGGTGATGGAGTTTCTGCTAGCACCAGGCTCATTGAAACCAATATGTCCATTTAATCCAATTCCAAGAATTTGCATGTCAATTCCACCTGCGTCTTCAATCGCTTTTTCGAACGCGTTCCCGTATGTGTGCATGGCCGACTTTTCAATCGTTCCATCTGGAATGTGAATATTTTTTGGATCAATATCTATATGTTGAAACAAGTGGTTGTTCATGAAAGTATGATAGCTCTGTGGAGCATCAGGCTTCATGGGATAGTATTCATCTAGGTTGAACGTAACAACGTTTTTAAAGCTCAACCCTTCTTCTTTATGCAGTCTAACCAATTCTGCATACAGGGTCTTGGGAGTTGAACCTGTTGCCATTCCTAAAACACAATTTTGTTTTTTGGAGGCTTTTTCTTTTATCAAGACCGCAATGTCGTGAGCAATTTTTTTTGAGGCAGATTTGCTGTCAGAATGAATTAAAATAGGAATTTTCTCAAATGTGTCAATCATTGAACAAAATTGAGTCCTAAAGTTAATTAAAATATTTATAAACCCTGAAACGGCCTATTGCAGCTTTATTTCAAATATCTCAGGCCAAAGCTTCCCTGTGATGTAGATGGATTTCTTGGAACTATCATATGCTATGCCATTCAAAACAGCACCGTTAGATTGTGCAGTTGAATTGTTTTTTGTTAGATATGATAAATCTGATTTGCTGTTTTTGGGAAGGAAATCTGAAAAGTTCAATGTGCCAATTACATTTCCATTATTCGGATCAATTTTTACGATATAATCATATTGCCATCTATTGGCATATATATATCCGTCAATCATTTCCAATTCATTGAGGTTGTTAACCGGACCCATATTGTCTTTTACACTAATAATATTTTTTACTTTGATTGAATTGGGTTCAGCAAAATATAATTTGTCAGTTCCGTCGCTTATGATCAAAGATGTTCCATCATTTGTAATTCCCCAACCTTGATAGCTCCAGTTTCTCGTACCCAATGGTTTGAATGTTTTCACATTGTATAAAAACACCAAATGATTTTCCCAACTGAGCTGATACACAGTATCGTTTAAAATCGTTATTCCTTCAGCAAATATTTCTTTTCCGTTATCTAATTGCTTCAGTGTTTTTCCATTTTTTATATCAACATACCTCAAATTTGATTTTCCATATAAGCCCGTACTTTCAATAAGTTTCCCATTGTATACTTCCAGTCCTTGTGTAAATGCGGAAGTATCGTGTGGAAATGCATTTAAGACAGTATATCCAATGTTTTCTGGTGCAGGAGTTGTTGCTTCAATGGAGGACTCATTGTTAACTTCTGATTCGTTATTGCATGATATGGCTAAAAAGTAAACTATTGCTATGAAAGGAAGATGAAGTTTGCTTATTGTTGATATACGATTATTTACGAATAACATAGTAAACACAGGTGGTTAAAAAGTTTCTTAGAAAGGGAATATGATTAATGACGGCAAATTGTTTTCTGGGCTTCCATCCAAATTTATCCAGGTAGATGGGATTGATAAGGTATGGTTGTTTTTGCTCGATTTGATATCCGCTGTTTTTTACAATTCTTTCAAATCTTTCGATTGAAATTCCTGTATCTTTTATTTCAAGCAATTCTTTAATGGTTGAGTTAGATTCTCCAAAAACTTTCAAGATGCTTTTATACAAGAATTTTGGGAGTATATGAAAGTAGGGGAGAAATCCAAGGAACTTACTCTTGCATATTTGCTGATGCCCACCATGAGGCATATACCATGGAGGGAATCCAAAAAATATTCTTCCCCCAGGTTTTAGAAATTGTTTGATATATGGGATGAATTTTTCCTGATTTGGTATGTGCTCTATGACATCTTTTAAAATAATTAAATCAAATTTTTCTCTCAACATAGCAAGGGCTTCCTCCTCGTATATATTAATGTTGATCAAAGTTGCAAGTCCTGTTTCCAAATGCTTTGACAAATGCTCAGTTGAAAACTGAAATTTATCGTTGTCCAATTCTATACCGGTTGATCCACAGCCTCTTTCCAACAAGGCTCCCATCACGCCGCCATCACCACAACCAATATCCAATACTTTGGTGGATTCATTTAATTCCATCGTCTTCAAAATAAAAGGAACAAGATAATTCCTGGCATTTTGGTATTGTTGTTGGTACCTGATTTTATGATCTGAATGGTGTGCTAGTGCCATAATGAATCACCTTTCGGTGTTTGTTTTTTGATCGGTAACTTTGGCAAATGTACAATACACAACGTGAACATTGGAATGAAGCCTTTCAAACTGGAAAAGTTCTCCTGATTGACAAACCGCTTACCTGGACATCTTTCGACGCAGTGAAAAAGGTTAGAATTGCAACAGGAGTGAGTAAAGTTGGACATGCAGGCACACTTGATCCTCTTGCAACCGGACTTTTAATTATATGTACGGGAAAATTTACCAAGAACATCAATGAGTATATGGCTGCTGAAAAAGAATATACTGGTTCTTTCACTCTTGGTGCAACAACACCAACATACGATTTAGAGTCTGAGCCAATATTGGCTTCAGATTACAGCAAATTGACTTTTGATGAAATTCAAAAGACTACAAATCAATTTACTGGCCAAATCATGCAAACACCTCCAATACATTCTGCAATAAAAAAATCTGGAACACCTGCTTATATTCTGGCCCGAAAGGGTAAGGAAGTAAAAATGGATCCAAGGCCAGTAACAATTTCTGTTTTTGAAATTACAGGCATTGAATTACCTAAAGTGCATTTCAGGGTAGTCTGTTCCACAGGTACTTATATAAGAAGTTTGGCAAATGACTTTGGATCTGCTTTGGGTTGTGGAGCTCATTTATCAGCTTTGCGCAGAACCAGAATTGGTGCATTTAATGTAAGTGATGCAAAATCAATTGAGGCATTTGTCGAAGAGGTAAATCAACTTAAGTCTGCAATAAATTAGTCTTTCTGGGATTCAACAATCGTTTTTTTCTTCCGCTCAAAGAATCTGTCAAATTCAGTTCTGAAAGAAATATTGCCCCCTGTGCGGTCTCTTTTTCCAGATGAAGAAAGTAGGTCGAAGCTGCTTCTGTAGAAAAAGGATGTCCTGAATTTTCCATCAGGGGTGATTTTGTATTCTACATTCACATCTGGTAAAAAAAGAAAATTTTGGGAACTCGTTGCCATAGATGTAGCTCCGGCAGCAAAATTAAAATCACTACCAAATGTAACTACCAGCTTATCATTCAGCATGGTTTTGATAAATTGAAAACTTACGTTTTCACGGAAATTTGTTGGCCCTGTTCTGTTCGCCCCTGCGGTTCCACCCAGGGTGGTCATGGTTCTTGAGTAATTGAAGTTTACATCAACAGATGAGCCCAGCATTTTTGTAAAGAAGTTTTGGATGCTGTTTGAAAGTATTCCATTTATCACACCAGATATGGTGCTGTTTAGCAATTCATAATTCAAGTCGCTGGCCACAACTGCTGCCTGTGGTGCAAAGCTTTTGAAAACCAATAGATACGTTGCCTGTTTACTCACTTCCAATGCATCTCTGTTGATGGTTTTCAATTTATTTTCTATGGTTGCATTGTTTTTGACACTGCTTCCCTGTGGAATTAGTATTTGGAAACTTGGATTGGGTTTGCTCAAAGTACCTGTAAGGTTACATCTTACTTCAACATCACTGATCTCTCTTAATACATCAGAACTAACCCCAGAAATTCCACTGTTGCTGGGATCTGTGAACAATGTACTCATACGTACTTTTTCAGCAGTATACAATGCATCAATATTAATATCTGCATCATAGGGATCACCTGTCCAACTTATATAACTGTTGCCGCCGCCAAGCAGTTTGAAAGGTTTTTTGAAAACATCCTGAAAGTTGAAATTATAGCTTCCATTCTCAATATTATACCTTCCAATCATTGTGAAGTTGTCTTTGGATCCAGTATGTAGTTTAAGGTTTCCAGATCCTTGACCTGAAATAATGTCCCCGGTTACTTCATCCAAAATCACATTCATCTTCAAATATGGATTCGCAACCAAATCCATGTCTATCACATAGTTGCTGGTACTTATAGGAGATGCCGTTTGCATTTCTGTACCATATTTTTTCCATACGACATAATCAACATCTGCAGATTGTTTGCTGTTGGTTGTTGTAAGTATATTGATGGTTGATGAGTCTACCGGCGCTCCACTCATGTACATTTTCATCGATTCATCAGGACCTGTTATCGAGAAATTAAATCTTGCCAAGGCTTTCCCATAGAATAAATTGTTGTCAGTTCTGCCAGTATTCAAAACCAGCAACTTTCTTGAAGTTGCACTCAGGTTATAACTGAATTTGTTAAAAAAGTGATGTTCCAGATCTCCTCGAAAACTTGCCGGATTTCCATAGATGTCTTTTAATTGAATGGTTCCAAAGTCAATTTTATCTGGGGTGAATGTAATGGTTGGGTCAAGCAAAGTATAAGTACATTTTGTGATGTCAACGGTAACTTTTGCATTGGAAACCTTAACAGATCCAACCAAGTCTGGTTCTTTGAGATTTCCTTGAATGCGTAAAAAACCATTGCCAGAACCGCTCATATCGCTGAACACTAGACCCAGATATGGTTTTAGTACAGAGAGTTGAAGATTTTCAATATTTATATCGGTTTCAATAATTTGGTCAAGCGAATCTTTTAAATCTAATTTCCCCTTTGCTTTAAGTTGATAAAAAGGATTGTCTGATTCAAAGAAGAAGCTGGCTCTTCGTTCACTGTTGTCCCAGAATCCATTGATAGAGGTGAGTCCAATAGAATCATCTTCAAACCTTGTTTTATCTGTCTGGGCATTTAAATAAAGTTTTAGATGATTGAAAGGATCTTCAATGGTAAGGTCTCCCGTGGTAAGTCCCTGTATCCTAGGTTCTTTTATAAAAATGGGAAGCAGCTCTCCTAAGTTTACTTTATTGAGTGATAAGATGAACGTTTGAAATTGATTCGCTTCTGAGGGAAGCGTCATGAGTCCAATGGATTGGTCTCCATTTACAAATTTGAAGTTGTTGGCGTCAAATTTTGACCTGCTTATTAATAACTCACCACCTTTTTCAATGTTCCATGTTTTTTCGTTGAACACAACTTTAGATGGATTAAAATGAATTAGTACTCCATCATTGATATTTTCAATATTCGCTGATAATTTGGCGCCATATTGTGCAAGATTGGATGTGGTGGTTAGATCAAGTGTTGAATATGATTTTGATGAATGTATTTCAAGCGCATTGGTTGGGAAAAACAAACTGTCGTTAAATACTATTGAACTTGCTTTTGAAAAACTGTTGATGCTGTCTGCTGTTCCCTTGGTTTTTAAATTGAGATCGTAAATGGCAATTTTATTGTATGCAATTTTTGGGATACTTGCATCCAATTCAAAAATCTTCTCTTCAGAATTGATTTTTCCCTTGATGGTGCTATTGCTCAATCCACTTAATCCGTTGTCAGTTAATGCCAGTATATAATTTGCGTTTTTTACATTTAAATTGAAGTTTACGTCTTGTGGCTTTTTTGGCGCAATTGTTTTTTTGAAGTAAAAAGGGTAGAATTCACCAAAGTAATAGCCAAGTGTTCTAGGTAATTCTTCGAATGTAAAACGTCCATTTACGTTGGCCTCTATGTCATTGCTGCTTAATGTGAGGTTTCGAAAATCCATGTTCTTTTCAGCCTTCAAAACAACACTGTCAAATATGTATTTTCTTTTGTCTTTTGTAAAGATGATATCCTCCATTCTGGCTTCGCCACTGATATTATCAAGGTTATCCCCTTGAATATTCAATACGGATTTTCCTTTTACACTAATTTGTTTTTTAGAGAAATGGAGTGGACTTAAATTGGAATGATTGACTTCAACAACTGCAGTAGTTAAGGGCTCCTTTGATTTAAAACTAACGCCTGCATAAAATTTAGCATCCAAGTTTTCGTCGTTGATATCGATGTTGGTTGTAAGTACGTCATTTTGAAAACTACCACTGGACTTGATATTTGAATAAACATAATCGTTGAATGCCAGTGATTGAAGATTCGCTTCAAATTTTGTCTTACTGTTTTTAGATTCAATTTTATAAGTCCCGTTTCCATTACCAAGATCGCTGATGTCTACTAGTTTACCCGTATTGAATTGAATAATATCACCTGTAGAGTTAACTTCTATTTTTTCAGAACCCAAATTGCTTACCTGTACAATTGAGTTCACGGTTCCAATGGATGTATTCAATTGCCCTTTTGTTTCAAGATCATCTCCAACTAAACTCGCATCGCCAATATATCTGATCGATTGTAAAGGTGTCAGGTCTAATCCAATGGAAGATTTTAAGCCTTTGTGAATTGCATAGAAATCAGCAGGATTTGTTTTAATGGAAATATTTTTTGCCAGGTACCTAGTTGTTTCAACCTCGGGGAGTCCCTTGATATCCATTTTACAACTGAGTTCACTGCTTTTGCCCCATTTTATTCTAATGTTGTTGCTCTTTAAGTTATCAACTGTCCCGGTTACAATTCCATTTGCAACTAACTTAATGGACATTTCATTTAGTTCTGGTGCGAAATATGCAATATCCTTTAAGTCGATGGTGCTGTTTCGAAATGCACCTCTCATATTTACTTTATGAATGAAATCAGTCATGTCATCTGAAAAAGACTGATAATCCATTGCAAAATAATTTTGAACTCTGCTATGGGGAGTAAGGATACTAAGATCTTTGAAACTCATACTGCTGAGGTCCAGTTGCATATCGGCCCGCAGTTTACTCACTTCAAACCCACTCCGCTCTTTGGTACTGAGATTGATGGCAGCAGTAATTTTTTCTCCGGCAAATTTTACCTCTTCTAGATTCCCATTGATGGATGCAAATTGAAAATGCTCGCCATCAAAATAAGGTAGTGTTGTCCCAATTGAATCTAAATCATATCTGAATACACCATTGGATAGTTGAATTTGATTTGCTGTTATCAGCCATCCATCCTCATTCCAATGTTCTTTTACATTGGGATTAGAAACAGGTGCCAGAGAGTCCGGTCGATTTCCATCATATTGATAGATATGAAAGTATGGCTGATAGATGGAGACATCTTCGATGAAAATCCGTTTTTTTAACAGATTGATTTCAGATGCTTTCAAATGAAGTTTATCCAGTTGAATGAATTGATTTTCGCCAATCCATTTATCTTCTACCAGCAGATGAATATTTTTTAAATCGAGGGATTTAATATTAAGTCTAAGTTGACTTGGTTGGCCTGAGCTTGTATCCTTGCTTGAAAAAGCATTTGAAATAAATTGATAGTTCCAGGTGCTGTCTGTCCGCTTTAAGTTGACCTTAGCATTCTCAAGTCCGAAATGGTAAACGGTAAAATATTTTCTCGTGAAAAACCAGTCTGTAAGATTCACGCTTAGTGTTCCGGCATATAGAAGCGTATCTTTTTTTTCGTCTCTCACCAACACATCTTTTAAGTTGAATGTGTTGAAAAGGGTAAAATTTACTCCACCAATTTTTGCTTCTGTATGGATGGTTTTTGTAAGCTGATTGGTTGCAACGTCGATCAGTTGTTGTTGAATAAACGGCAGTTTCAGCAAGAGCCAAAAAATGAGATAGAGTGAGAGAAGACTCCCAACGATATAACCCGCTATTTTTGCCGATTTTCTCAGAAGCTGAATTTGCTACGAAGTTAACCAATCTCTGCTTCTGATCCGATTCAATAAAATGTTATAATACGGTTTAATAAGCCGAGGCATGATCATCGCCTCTTTTGTCGGCAACCACATCTATTTGTTTGATTTTGTTTTTCTCCCAATTAATTTTGATGACTTCTGTTCTTCCAATTTGACCTCTTTTCTGAAAAGTATATCCCATTGAACTCAATGCTGATTGAACTTGCTGTGGAAAATCATTTTCAATGACCACTTGATCAGGAAGCCATTGGTGATGGAATTTAGGATTGTTTACAGCATCCAAAGGTGATTGATTAAATTCCAGGATATTTACCAATGTTTGAAATACCGATGTAGGAATGGTTGTACCGCCGGGTGTACCAACAACCAAATAGGGCTTTTTGTCTTTAAGTACAATTGTTGGCGTCATTGAACTCAACATTCTTTTTCCTGGTGCAATGGCATTTGCCTCTTTACCAACTGCTCCGAACATATTTGGTACTCCTGGTTTTACGCTGAAATCATCCATTTCGTTGTTCAACAGAAACCCAGCACCTGCAACAACAGTTTTTGATCCATATCCTCCATTAAGTGTCGTTGTTACACTTACAACATTGCCGAAAGCATCTGCTACTGATAGGTGAGTGGTTTCTTCACTTTCAGGGTTTATATTTCCAGGAGTGATCACATCGCTTGGCGTTGCTTTGCCTGGAATAAAATCTTTCATTCTTTCGTGTAAATATTTTTGACTGGAAAGTGTTTTTACGGGCACTTTAACAAAATCCTGATCGCCCATAAACTCAGCCCTGTCAGCATATGCTCTACGTTCCACCTCAATCATCAATTGCACAGAAGCTGGAGTATGAAAGCCAAGTTTATCAATGTTTCTATCTTCAATCATCTTCATCATTTGTTGCATGAGCAATCCACCACTGCTGGGCATCGGCATGCCAATTACTTTATATCCTTTGTAGTCAAATGCAATTGCAGGTCTTTCAACTGCCTGATAATTTTTCAGATCATCCAAACTAATATTGCCTTTCCCTCTCTTCATTTCCTCCACAATCAATTTTGCAGTCTCACCTTCATAAAATCCTTTTTGTCCAAAATCTCTAATCCGTTTGAGTGTTGCTGCCAACTCTTTTTGAATCAATGTATCACCCGGTCTCCATTCGGCAGACTTTACAAAAACTGGAAGTGAGGTGTTGTATTTTATGAAAGCTGATTTTGAACCATTCAGTGATCTTGCCTCTGCAGGTGTAATCACAAATCCTTTTTCTGCCAGATCAATGGCTGGTTGTATAAGTTTTGCAAAAGGCAGTTTCCCATATTTGTGTGATGAAAACAATCCTGCAATGGTTCCTGGAACACCACTTGCCAGATGTCCATTCTGACTGAGTTCCATTTGCGGATTTCCTTTTTCATCTAGGTACATATTTCTGCTGGAAGCAGCTGGAGCTTTTTCCCTGTAATCAATTGAAATGGTTTTTCCTTTTTGTGTATGCGCTACCAGAAACCCTCCTCCACCAATATTGCCTGCGCCAGGGTACACTACAGCCAACGCAAGTTGGGTTGCAATGGCGGCATCAAAAGCATTGCCTCCCTGTTTTAGAATTTCGACGCCAACCATGCTGGCAATGGGATGGGCAGATGCAACAGCACCGTTGCTCCCCTGAGCTGTTTTGGAGATGGAATATTGATAGGGATTGACTTGTGCTGATAGTACTTCTGTTTGAGATTCATAGACAGCAACGGTCAAAAAGAGCAGTAAACATTGTTTTTTCATACAATAAATATACCGAGTAATCTGAAAGAAATAGATAGTAATATATTATAATCGTTTCTATTTGTTTATTTTAGTGAATCAACCAATCTTCAACGTATGCGTCCTTTATTTTTTGCCATTAGAAAATTGAAATTCATTTTTACTTTTTTACTTTTTGCATTTTCAGCTTTATTGAATGTTTTTGCTCAGAAACCCCAGCAGTGGAGCAGTGGAGAAATCCTACATGCCATGAAAAAATTAAATGTATTGGGCTCTGTTCTTTATATGGCGGCACACCCTGACGATGAAAATACTCGTTTGCTCGCTTACTTGGCCAGGGCACGTCAATACCGAACTGGCTACATGGCTATGACAAGAGGGGATGGAGGACAAAATCTTATTGGCAACCAACAGGGATTTGAGTTGGGGCTGATCAGAACACAGGAATTACTAGCTGCGAGAAGAACAGACGGTGCTGAGCAATTTTTCTCTCGTGCTTTTGATTTTGGTTTTTCCAAAAGAACTGAAGAGGCCTTGAGCTTTTGGGACAAAGAAAAAATATTATCAGACGCAGTTTGGGTGATCAGAAATTTTCGTCCCGATATCATCATTACAAGATTTCCTGAAGACAGCAGAGCAGGTCACGGTCATCATTCGGGTTCAGCAGTAATTGCGAGAGAAGCATTCATTGCTGCTGCAGATCCAAACAGATTTCCGGAACACTTCAAATATGGTGTGGGTCCTTGGAAAGTAAAAAGAATCATGTGGAATACATTCAGTTTCTTCGGAACCAATACTACTGCTGAAAATCAAATGAAGATTGAAGTTGGCGATTATCTTCCTTTGCTTGGAAAGAGCATAGGTGAAATATCAGCAGACAGCAGAAGTCAGCACCGCTCACAAGGTTTTGGTTCAGCCGGTGCAAGAGGAACAGCTACAGAATATTTCAATCATACACTAGGTGATCCTGCAGAAAAGGATCCAATGGATGGAATTGATTGTACATGGAAACGCGTAGAAGGTGGAGATGCGGTCAATATCCTCATAAACAAAATGATTGCATCATATGATGTAAACAATCCTTCAGCATCTTTGAATACATTGCTGGAAGTCAGGAAAGCATTGACAAACATCAAAGATGCTTACTGGAGCAAATTGAAAACTGCTGAAGTAGAGAAGTTGATCAGAATGGTTATGGGGTTATATGCAGAGGCGGTAAGCGATAAGCAATTTATCAAACAAGGCGATTCACTGAAAGTAAATCTGTCTGTTTACAACCGTTCAAGTATAGGAGCAACGGTATCAAAAATTGCTTTAAATGGATCAACTTGGAATACGGATGTACCATTAAAAAACAACAACAATTGGTCACAGCCGCTCGCGATTTCAATCTCCCAAGATCATCCGCTGTCCCAACCATATTGGTTGGCCAATCCAATGAACAAGGGTCATTTTAATGTAACTGATCAGCAATTGATTGGTATGGCGGAGAATAAACCAAGCTTTGAGGTGATGTTATCTTTAAAGATTGGAAATGAAAATCTGGATGTGAAAATTCCAGTTGTATTTAGAAATGTAGATCCCGCGATTGGTGAGTTTATTCATCCAGTCTATGTTATTCCTTCAAAAGTATCAACCGTGGCTGCACAACCTGTATTACTAAATACTGCTTCATCGGCTCCAAAACAGCTAGCAGCACCCAAGGATGATGCTCCATTCATGCATATTTTATCATATGAGCATATTCCAACCCTGATTTATTTCAGTAAAAATGAACAAATGGTTGTGAAGGTAGATTTAAAAACAACCGGAAGGAGAATTGGATACATTGTTGGTGCAGGTGATAAAGTTCCTGAGGCCATTAAAATGATGGGATATGAATTGGTGGAATTAGATAAAGATGATATTACTGCAGAACGTCTCAAAACAATGGATGCAGTTGTTGTTGGCGTTCGTGCATACAATGTTCATGAGTGGATGGGGGATAAATATGATTTATTGATGGACTATGTGAAGAATGGAGGTAACATGGTAGTACAATACAATACAAACAGCTTCGCAGGACCATTGGCAAAAATGAAAATCGGCCCTAAACCTTTCACTGTTTCAAGAGGAAGGATTACTGAAGAAGATGCAGAAATGAAGTTTTTGGATGAAAAAGATCCAGTGTTGAACTATCCTAATAAAATTACTTCTGAAGATTTTAAAGGATGGGTTCAGGAAAGAGGAATATATTTCGCAGACGCATTTTCCAATGACTATAAAGCAATCTTTAGCATGCACGATCAAAATGAATCAGATCTTACTGGTAGTCTCATTGTGCGCAATGAAGGCAAAGGAAGGTTTATTTATACTGGGCTGGTATTTTACCGTGAACTTCCTGCAGGTGTTCCTGGTGCGTACAGATTATTTGCAAATTTAATTTCTAATCCTAATTTAAAAGTAAACGATGTCAAATAGGCCAACCCGTTCTCCGGTATTTGGACTGATTGTCGGACTTGGAATCGGGGTGTTGATTGCATTGGTAAGGAAAAAAATTGCACTCGGACTATTGATTGGAATTTTAATTGCAGCAATTTTGTACAAACGGGATCAAAGATGAGTTTCATCGATTGGCTCGTCTTGCTTTGCACCATGACTTTGGTGGTCTTGTATGGTGTTTATAAAGGAAGAACGACGAAGGATATTGATGGGTACTATAGGAGCAGTCGCCAGCTTCCATGGTACATGGTAATGCTCAGTGTGATAGGAACACAGGCGAGTGCAGTTACTTTTTTATCCGGACCAGGACAGGCATACGCAGATGGTATGCGTTTCGTTCAATATTATTTTGGACTCCCCCTCGCAACCATTGTTCTTTGCATCACTTTCATTCCAATCTTTCACAAGCTGAATATTTACACTGCTTATGAATATTTGGAGAAAAGGTTTGACAGAAAAACCAGAACATTTACATCTTTCCTATTCCTGCTCTCTAGAGCATTATCAACAGGTATCAGCGTATATGCACCTGCAATAATTTTATCTTCTGTCCTTGATTGGAATATTTATATAACCAATGTGATCATGGGTGGTATTGTAATTATCTACAGCATTAGTGGTGGGGCAAGGGCTGTTGCCTATACACAGCAGCTACAGTTGGGAATCATTTTTGCAGGATTGTTTCTGGCTGCTTATTTGTTGATTCAAATGATGCCAGAGGGCATGGGGCTATCACAGGCTTTACAAGTGGGGGATAAGTTTGGTAAGATGAATGTGATTACAACTGGCTTTACTGAAAATGGATTCAATTGGAATGATCGATTCAACATCATCAGTGGTATCATTGGTGGATTCTTTCTTTCACTATCATATTTTGGAACAGATCAAAGTCAGGTTGGAAGATATTTGACTGCCAGCACCATCAAACAAAGTAGACTAGGATTGATCATGAACGGAATCGTTAAAATTCCTATGCAATTTTTCATTTTATTGGTTGGTGTATTGGTATTTGTGTATTATTCCTACAATACTTCACCGCTTTATTTTAATGAACTGGCTATTCAGAAACTTAAGAAGACTGCATATAAGGAACAAATATTGACATTGGAAAAATCTCATCAATTGATCAGTGATGAGAAAAAAGCCATTGTTGAATCAGGCAGAATACATCATGAGGACAACATTGAAGCATTGAAGAAATTGAATGTGCAGGAAGAGGCATTAAGAACACAACTAAAATCCATGATCAAGGAATCAGGGATACTTGTTGAGAACAACGATACAAACTATGTGTTTATTCGATTTGTGATGGATCACATGCCACATGGATTGATCGGTTTGCTAATAGCAGTTATTTTTCTCGCTGCGTGGGGTAGTATTGCAGCCGCTTTGAATGCCTTGTCGTCTGCAACATTGATAGATTTTCATAAACAATACATAAAATCAGACACCACCAGTGAAGAGGAGTTTAGGCTGTCTCGGATGTACACATTGTTTTGGGGGATTTTTTGTATCGTATTTGCTCAGTTTGCAACCAATTTGGGAAGTTTAATTGAAGCAGTAAATATTTTAGGATCTTGGTTTTATGGCGTGATGCTCGGTATTTTTCTGGTCGCTTTTTATTTTAAAAAGGTTGGAGGGAATGCTGTTTTCTATGGAGCTATAATGGGTGAAATTTGTGTCCTCTCCATGTATGCATGTACAAATATTGGATGGCTATGGCTGAATGTTATTGGTGCTTTGGCTGTGATTGGAATTAGCCTTGTTCTACAGCTAATATTGAGGAAAAGATAATCTGATAATTTTGAGTGGTGCCCGGGGCGGGACTTGAACCCGCACTCGCTTTTTCGGCGAACAGGATTTTAAGTCCTGCGTGTCTACCAATTCCACCACCCGGGCGAAAGCCAAATGACTCAAAATAAAAAATTCCATCAATGATGGAACTTTTTGAGCGGAAGACGAGATTCGAACCCGCGACCCTAACCTTGGCAAGGTTATGCTCTACCAGCTGAGCTACTTCCGCAAGAATAAGAACTTTTGTGGGGTGCAAAAATAATGATTAATGCAATCCAACAAACTATTTTATTACTTGTATTTTGGAGTATACAAAGAGGATTCCTGAACTTCTACCTTAGGTTTGCCTTTATAATGCTTGGAATAAAGTCCATAACAGCCGCCCATAACAAAGGCGAGGAAAGCAAACAATTGAACATGGAATAGAAAACGAGAAGAAGAGACCCAGTTTCTACCGAAATCTTTTTGTTCTTCAGGATTTACATTGCTGTGTTGCATAGTGAAATTTTGCTCTGCAAAGGTAGCAAAACCTGATAAAATCCCATCCTTAATTTTTAATAATTTCTGAGAACTTTTTTTTGCCTTTTACGAAGTAATCCCAGGCAATATTTCCCTTGTAAACACCTTTTGGAGATTGTATTCTGATCAAAGGAAATACACTTTGTTTTTTTTCAAAAAGCATCCATTTGATGAAGTCAACATGGGCTTTTGCAATGGCAGTAAAAAAAGAGGGATTCGCTCGTAAAAGATTTTTCCAAGCACTAATGGCGTCTAGAAGAAAGCGCATTTTAAGAGTATGCCACTTTTCTAATCCAGTTTTATTTTTAAACAACATGATCAGGTTGTTTCTGAAATTCAAATATGTTTTTTGTGGATTTTCCTTTTTTAACGTTCCGCCTCCAACATGATACACAACAGAACTTGGGCAAGACATGATCTTATAACCAGCAAGTTGCAATCGCCAGCATAAATCAATCTCTTCCTGATGCGCAAAAAAGAATGGATCAAATCCGCCGACATCAAAAAAAAGTTTCTTTCTGATGATCATGGCTGCACCAGATGCCCAAAAAATTTCATTTTCCTGATCATATTGGTGGTGATCCTTTTCGATACTGTCAAATATCCTGCCTCTTGAAAAAGGATATCCATATCTGTCGATCCAACCTCCCGCTGCACCTGCATATTCAAATTGATCTCTTGATTGATAGTCTAATATCTTAGGCTGAACGGCAGCAATTTTTTCATCTTTCATAAAAAGTTCTACGGCCGGTTGAATCCAGTTGGGATCAACTTCTATGTCAGAATTGAGTAGAACAACCAATTCTTCATCCACGCTTTTCAAAGATTCATTGTACCCACCGGTAAAACCGCTGTTCTTCTCCATCACTATGATTTTTACTTCCTGGAAATGTTCTTTTAAAAAATTGACAGAATCATCCGTCGAACCATTATCAGCTACATATACAGTGAATGCATGATAATTTGTTGACAAAACAGAAGGTAGGAACTGCTGCAGAAAATGTTTCCCATTCCAGTTAAGTATTACAATTGCAACCTTGGGCAGCATCGCTTGAGTGTTCATGTATCTGGCAAAAATAGGCGCTTATTGACGAAAATAATTTGTGTGGTTGATATAAATCGTCAAATTTGTTGATACCATCATTAAAATGAAAAGATTGTCGCAATTGAAAATAGGGATGTCGGTTGTTGGGATATGCATTGTCATCGGCTCATACTTTTATTCTAATTTTTTAGCAGAGGAAATATCCAATCGAGAGAAAAAGACCATGCAGGAATGGGTAGCCGCTCAGAAAGTAGTTGCCAATGCATTTGCCGGAGATGATCTTTCGCTTTCTACTGAAATCATAGCAGAACAGAAAAATATTCCTGTAATAGAAACTGATGAGAAAGACAGCATCATGAGTTTTTTAAACTTTGATAGCATGAAAGTTGCACGGAATAAAAACTATTTAATCAATCATCTTAAGCAGGATAAATTAAATGGTAGATTTATAACAACTTATTTATCTGAAGACAGAAAAAAATTTAATCGATATTATTATGGTGAATCTGATTTGTTGAATCAAGTAAGGTATTTTCCGGTTCTTCAATTGTTGATCGTTGTAATTTTTTCAATTATTATGATCATTTGGTTGAACAACCGTCATAGGTCTATTCAAAATCAGCTCTGGGCTTCACTTGCAAAGGAAACTGCTCATCAACTTGGAACACCCATTTCTGCGCTTTCTGGTTGGTCATTGCTTCTGAGCGAAGGAACAAATCCTGCAAATGTTGTGCCTGAAATGGACAAGGATATCAATCGTCTAAAGCTGATAGCAGACAGATTTGGGATGATTGGAGGTGTTCCCAAAAAATCAGAAACCGACATTGTTCAACTTGTTTTTCATTCAGTTGATTATATGAGAAAACGTGCTTCAGAAAAAGTTTCAATACAAATCAATCGCTTTCCTGATCATCCAGTCAAACTCGAACTTGCAAAAGCATTGGTTGAATGGGTCATTGAAAATCTCCTAAAGAATGCACTTGATGCAATGGATGGACATGGTGAAATTTTCTTGGATGTTTATGAAACTGAGAAAGAAGTATTGATTGATGTCACTGATTCTGGAAAAGGAATCTCTCCGTCAGTTCAAAAAGAAATTTTCAGTCCTGGGTTTACAACTAAAAAAAGAGGGTGGGGACTCGGGTTAACATTAGCAAAAAGGATAGTGGAAGAGTATCACCATGGGTCTTTAATTGTAAAAAGCTCTGAATTGGGCAAAGGATCCACTTTTCGCATTTCATTTATGAAGGGATGAAGTTTTCTTTCAAGCTATTTTTTCATAATTTTGCCTTCCCCATTGCCCAGGTGGCGAAACTGGTAGACGCACTACCTTGAGGTGGTAGCGCTGGAAACGGCGTGCTGGTTCGAATCCAGTCTTGGGCACAAAGCCCCGAGTAAAGTCGGGGTTTTGTTTTTTATATTTATACCCTTGTAAATCCATGAAAAGGCTCTCTTTCATATTCACATTGCTGTTGATTCAGTCTCTAAAGGGTCAGGATAATATCATCATGAACCTTCAAAAAGAATCCCAAAAAGTAATTAAGATAAAATCAGACCCCATTCCATCAAAGAAATGGCAAAAAGGTATTTTGTACAACCTGACATTCTCTCAGGCATCATTGAGCAATTGGGCTGCGGGAGGGGATAAATTTTCCATTTCATTGGGATCCATTCTGAACATGTACGCACGCTACAGCAAAGACAAGATGCGTTGGGATAATAACTTTGATTTTAATCTTGGATATGTTAATTCAACCAGTTTGGGGAGCAGAAAAAATGATGACAGGTTTGATTTGGTTTCAAAGGTTGGTTATTCATTGAATGATAAAACAAATCTTGCATTTCTTGGTAACCTGCGTTCCGGGTTTTTTAAAGGTTATACCTATTCCGGTATCAAAAAGAATTTCACATCAAATTTAATGTCTCCAGGTTACCTGCTTAACAGTGCCGGTTGGGATTATCGTCCAAACAAGACCATTTCCTTGTTTCTTTCACCATTCACAGCCAGGTGGGTATTTGTTACTGATCCGATTCTTTCACAAAAGGGCTTATATGGCGTAAAACCCGGACAGACGATGAATTTTGAGCTAGGTGCTTATGCTACTATCAACTATCTAAAAGAAATCAACCCGAATGTGGTGTATAAAGCAAAACTTGATCTGTTCTCAAACTACAGACATAAACCACAAAATGTTGATTTTTTTATGACAAACATATTGAGTGTGAAAATTTCCAAATTGTTCAACATAACCTGGGCTGTTGATTTAATTTATGATGATGATGCAAAATTATTCGGTCCAAATAAAACCTCACCTGCATTACAGTTTAAATCTCTTGTAGGATTAGGTATTCAATTAAAAAAATAAAAAGATGGGATCTGATCAGAAATATTCAATTGCCCCTTTGCAGGAGGTATTGGAAGAGTTAAGGGAAAAATGTCCATGGGATAAGAAGCAAACTATCCACACACTCCGTCAATTGACAATTGAAGAGGTCTATGAATTAGCAGACGCCATTACAAAAGAAGACTGGACTGAAATAAAAGAGGAGCTGGGGGATGTTTTACTACATATCCTATTTTATGCAAAAATTGCAACCGAGCAGGAAAAATTTGGAATTGATGAAGTGGTGGAGGGCATCAAAAAGAAATTGATTGCACGTCATCCTCATATATATGGCGATGTAAAAGTTGAGAATGAGGAGGATGTAAAGAGAAATTGGGAAAACTTAAAATTGAAAGAGGGAAAGAAATCTGTTTTAAGTGGTGTTCCTAGGTCACTGCCACCAATGGTTCAGGCCATGCGATTGCAGGAAAAGGCCAAGCAAGTTGGTTTTGAGTGGGAGAACAAAGATCAGGTTTGGAAAAAAGTGGAAGAAGAAATGGAGGAAGTATTGGAAGCCGTAAAGCAGTTTGAACAAACCAATGATGAAAAAATTAAAGTGGAAGAGGAGCTGGGTGATTTGTTTTTCTCATTGATCAACTATGCAAGATTTCTAAATATAGATCCAGATCAAGCACTCTCACGCACCAATAACAAATTTATGTCGCGCTTTCAGCAAATGGAAGCCATTGTACAGGCAAAAGGACAACAAATGACTGATCTCAGCCTTCAGCAGCTCGATGCCATCTGGGATGAGGTCAAAAAGAAGTAGTTATTTGTAATTGACAAGAAAGTCCTCGAATTCAGCCAACGTATAGCTTGACAAGTTACTTGTTCTTTTTAGGCATCCCTTCTGTGAAGCAAGCACACCAAACCTAACGTCTTTGTAGCCATCAACATGGTGTGCATCTGGATTGATTGAAAGTATTGCTCCTTTATCTTGTGCTTTCATAATCCACTTCCAATCAATGTCTAATCTTCTTGGGTGTGCGTTAATTTCAATGACCACTTTATTTGCAATACAGGCATCAATTACTTTCTCATGATCGATAGGGTATCCTTGTCGGCTTAATAAAAGTCTTCCAGTCGGATGTCCCAGAATTCGGGTATATGGATTTTCAATTGCCTTTAATATCCTTTGCATTGCCTTTTCCTCACTCATCTTAAGGTTTGAGTGGATAGATGCAATGACAAGGTCGAACGTACCGAGGATATTATCGGAATAATCGAGGCTTCCATCATTGAGGATATCACATTCGATGCTCTTGAAAATCTTGAATGATGAATATTTACTGTTGAGTTCATCGATGTATTGATGTTGTGCCTTGATACGCTCTTCGGAGAGTCCATTTGCATAGAATGCGGACTTGCTGTGATCGCTTATAACAAGGTATTCATATCCACTGGCAATGCAGGCTTTTGTCATTTCTTCAATGGTATTCAAGCCGTCACTCCAGTCGCTGTGTGTATGTATAATTCCTCTTATATCTGATGTTTGAATGATATCGTTGAAATCATAATTTTTTGCGATGTTGATGATCCTTGGATCTTCTCTCAGATAAACCGGGATCGGGTGAATGTCAGCATGTTTGAATGCATCGACATCATTCTTCATATTGTTGATGGCACCGGGAAAATCTTTTTCCCAAGCTTCCATGAATGCTTGAGAGGCATTGAGCTTGAACTGTTCGGTAACCAAATCTTGCTTTTTAACTGTGATGATTTCTATATTAATTTGTTCCTGGCCTTTGTATATATTTTTCGAATCATCAGCCTCTACCAGTTCAAATGAATTTTCCTGCATGAACTGTTTGACTTGATCGGCCGAAGCATCTGTTAAAATTGTGAGTGTTTCGATAGTTGGCATCTGTCTTGCAAACGCATCAACCAATGCCCAGTTGTATCCAGGGAATTTATTGATAAGAACCTCATTCATATGCAATGCATATTCTTCGATTTCTGCGTAGAGGAAATGTCCCTGATGTTTTAAGAAGAAACTGATGGCATCTGCAACATTCTTCTGTGTTTTTTCGCCAAATCCTTTGTAAAGCAATAACCTGTTTTCGTTGCAGGCATATAGCAACTCTCCAATGGTTTCAATTCCCATTTCCTTCCAAATGGTGCTGATTTTCTTTGGGCCCAATCCTTTGATTTGCAGCATTTCTAGGATGCCAGGAGGTGTTTTTATAATCAATTCTTCAAGTGAAGACATTTTTCCTGTATCTAGGATCTCAATGATTTTTTTAGCGGTGGATTCGCCGATTCCCTTCTGGGTTGCCAATTCATTTCTAGGAACTGTTTCTAATTGTACTGGCAGTTTTTCAATATTGAATGCTGCGCTTGCGTATGATTTCGACTTGAAACTGTTTTCCTGGTGGATATCCATCAGTTTGCTTAGAAGCGCAAACTGATCTGCTATGGAGTAATTATCTGGCATATGGCGAAGATAAATAGGGGAAATAAAAAAGTCCCGCACCTGGCGGGACTCACTATTTTGCTCTGAAGAGAATTACTTCTTCTTCTTAGCAGCTTTCTTTTTAGCAGCTTTCTTCTTAGGAGCAGCTTTCTTAGCAGCTTTCTTCTTAGGAGCAGCTTTCTTAGCAGCTTTCTTCTTAGGAGCAGCTTTCTTTTTTGCAGTTGCCATTTTGTTTAGAATTTAATGGTTAGAAAAAATGGATTACGACGTAAAAGTAAACACACTTTTCCGAAACTGCAAAATTTTTTTTAACAGTAATTTAAAATGCTGATTAATTGGCTGCAGAAACAGGTTGAACAGAAACGATTGTTTTGTTCTCTTTTGACTTCCTGAATTCAACAACTCCATCAGAAGTTGCGAAGATGGTGAAGTCTTTTCCAACGCCAACATTCTTACCAGGATGGTATTGTGTTCCACGTTGACGCAAGATGATATTACCTGAAATAGCAGGTTGTCCACCAAAAATTTTAATTCCCAATCTTTTGCTTTGAGAGTCGCGACCGTTCTTTACACTACCTTCTCCTTTCTTATGTGCCATGACGTTAGGGTTTAAATCGACTAATAAATATGATTAAGCGATGCTTTCAATTTTAATTTTAGTGTAGAGCTTGCGGTGACCGATTTTTTTACGGAAACCTTTTCTTCTTTTCATTTTGAATGCGATAACCTTATCACCTTGAACTTCACTCAAAATTTCAGCATTCACTTTCTGCTTTACATCTTTTCCAACAGTTAGATTGCCTGCATTGTCAACCAATAAAACTTCTGGTTGGATTTTATCACCGGTTTTTCCTTCAATATGAGGTACATACAATTCCTGGCCAGCTTCCACTTTGTATTGATGACCTGCTATCTTGACTATTGCGAACATGATTCAAATTTTTAGGAGTGCGAAGGTAAGGAGATTTTGGCTTTTTAGCAAGCAGAGACCTAAAATTTCTTGGAGCAAATGGTGCCAGATTTGCAGCCTGAAACATACCTTTGTCCAACGCCTATTTCATTGAAAATGAACATAAAATCGCAGTTGGCGAAACCATTCGCCGACTATATATATAAATGTATCCAGCGTTCAATGCGAACTGCCCTGGCCGACCAGGATAAAATCCTTCAAAACCTCCTCAAAAGGGGTGAATCCACCAAATTCGGAAAAGACCATCACCTGAATCAGGTCTATGACCATGCATCGTATCGCCAGGCTATCCCGATCAGGGATTATGAACAGATTAAATCCTATATCCAAGATATCAAAGAGGGGAAGGCGAATATCCTCTGGCCGGGTAAGCCAATTTATCTTGCCAAAACCTCTGGAACTACTTCCGGCGCAAAATACATACCTATAACCAAGGATTCCATTCCAAATCATATCAATACTGCCAGAAATGCGTTGCTTACCTATATTTCAACAACAGGTAATGCCAAATTTGTCTCCGGCAACATGATCTTTCTTTCTGGTTCTCCAACCTTGGACAGAATCGGTGGGATCCCAACTGGTAGATTGAGTGGAATTGTAAATCATCACATACCTGGGTATCTAAAAGGAAACCAACTGCCAAGTTTTGAAACGAATTGTATCGAAGATTGGGAAACCAAATTGGATAAGATCGTTGAGGAAACCATCGAAAAAAACATGACACTAATTAGTGGAATTCCACCTTGGATGCAAATGTATTTTGATCGATTATCAGAGCGAAAAGGTAAAAAGGTGGGTGAAATTTTTCCTGAATTAAGTGTGTTGGTGCATGGGGGAGTTAATTTCAACCCATACAGATCAAAATTGATGGACAGCATTGGCAGAAAAGTAGACACCATCGAAACATTTCCTGCATCGGAAGGTTTCTTTGCGTTTCAAGATACACGTGATGAAGAGGGGCTTTTGCTCAATACCAATTCAGGAATATTTTTTGAGTTTGTACCAGCTGCAGAAATTTTTAATGAAAATCCAACCCGTTTGTCACTCAAAGATGTGAAGCTTGGAGAAAATTATGCTTTAATTATTAACAACAATGCAGGACTCTGGGGGTATAATATTGGAGATACAGTGAAGTTTGTATCATTGGATCCTTATCGTGTGGTGGTAAGTGGAAGAATCAAGCATTATATTTCTGCTTTTGGTGAACATGTAATAGGTGAGGAAGTGGAATACAGTTTGATGAAAGCTGCAGCCAGCTTCAATACCAAGATTGTTGAATTCACCGTTGCGCCCATGGTTAGTCAGCATGAAGGAAAATCTTACCACGAATGGTTTATCGAGTTTGAAGAAACGCCATCTGATTTAAATGCTTTTGCCGAGCAGGTTGATCAGAACATGCGGGGCAAGAATATTTACTATGATGATTTGATCAAAGGGAATATTCTTCAGAAGCTTGTGATTAGGCCACTCAAGAAAAATGCATTTATCGACTACATGAGATCCGAAGGGAAGTTAGGTGGACAAAACAAAGTGCCGCGTTTGAGCAATGATCGTAAATTGGCAACTGAACTTGAAAAAATGATCCAAATCCTTTAAATTCATTTCATGCAATTTGATTTTTCACACCAGTTTGCAGAAGAAGAGCTTCCTCCAGTTGCAGTAAAAAGAATTGGTGTGTTTGGTTGTTCCGGTTCTATTGGAAAACAAACCCTTGAAGTTATTCGGCTTTATCCAAATTTATTTAAGGCAACGGTGTTAACTGCGCATTCCAATCATGATCTGTTGATCAATCAAGCATTGGAATTCAATCCTGAGATTGTTGTCATCTCCGATACAACCAAGTACAATGTTGTTAAAGAGGCGTTATCTGGAAAAGGGATCAAAGTAATGGCAGGTGATCCGGGTTTGGTGGAAGCTGCAGCTTCTGATGCATATGATCTGATGATGGCGGCCATTGTTGGATTCGCTGGATTGAAGCCAACCATCAAAGCAGTTGAAAAAGGGAAAACCATTGCACTTGCCAACAAAGAAACACTTGTAGTTGCAGGAGATGTGGTGATGAAATTGGCTGCTGAAAAAGGTGTTTCTATCATTCCAGTCGATTCTGAACATTCTGCAATTTTTCAATGTTTGGTGGGGGAGCAATCCAATCCCATTGAAAAAATTATACTCACTGCTTCTGGTGGTCCTTTTGTTGGTAAAAAACCAAACTATCTCGTCAACGTAAAACGCGAACATGCCATCCAACATCCAAACTGGAGCATGGGAGCAAAAATTTCTATCGATTCATCGACTTTGATGAACAAGGGTTTGGAAATGATTGAAGCTAAATGGTTGTTCAATTTAACGCCTTCGCAGATTGAAGTTGTGATCCATCCACAAAGCATCATTCATAGCATGGTGCAGTTTAAAGACAACAGCATAAAGGCTCAAATGGGCTTGCCTGACATGAAACTTCCTATTCAGTATGCAATGACCTATCCACGGCGTTTGCAAAATGAATACCCAAGGTTCAATTTTGCAAAATCAGCAGTATTGAATTTTGATCCACCTGACATTAAAACTTTCAGAAACTTAGGACTCGCTATCACAGCATTGCACAAAGGCGGAAACCTTCCTTGTATCATGAATGCTGCAAATGAATTGGCTGTTTATGGTTTTTTAAAAAACAGGGTAGGTTTTCTGGACATGACGGAAGTAATTGAAAGAACCATGGCTGAAATTCCTTTTATTGAACAGCCAAGTTTAGAAGACTACTTCAACTGTGATGCAGAGGCGAGGAACTTTGCAGCATCTTTAATAAATCTCTAGCAGTTAATTGGCTATTTTTGCAACCTAAATCTTGATCATGTTGCCATTTGTTTTATTGGACATCAACTGGGGAGCTGTTGGGCTTCAGGCCGGCCAACTTGTATTAGCACTTTCTATTCTTGTCATCCTTCATGAATTTGGACATTTTCTTCCTGCAAAAATTTTTGGTTGCAGGGTTGAGAAGTTTTTTCTCTTTTTTGATCCTTGGTTTTCCCTTGCAAAAAAGAAAATAGGGGGTACGCTTTATGGAATCGGTTGGCTCCCACTTGGAGGCTACGTGAAAATATCGGGCATGATCGATGAAAGCATGGACAAGGAGCAAATGCAACAACCTGCTCAACCATGGGAATTCAGGAGCAAACCAGCATGGCAAAGATTAATCATCATGATCGGAGGTGTTACTGTGAATGTGCTCCTTGCTTTTGTTATTTATGCAATGACACTTTTTGTTTGGGGAGACACCAAACTTCCAAATAAAAATCTAACCCACGGTGTTTGGGTGGTTGATTCAATTGTAAATCAAATTGGACTTCAAACAGGGGATAAAATTCTTGCAGTAAACGATCAGCCAGTTCAATACTTTGATGATATGAACGCATCACTGTTATTGGGTGATCACATGACAGTAGATCGTGATGGGCAACAATTGAAATTGCAAATACCCGTAAATTTTATTGAGAAAGTTGTTGAAAAAGGCAAGCGTACTATTTTACTTCTTCCCCGTATCCCTTGTGTAGTTGGTGAAGTTGGAAAGGGAACGCCAGCAGAAAAAAATGGACTCTTGGCAAAGGATCAGATTGTTGGAATTGATTCCATGAAAATTGATTTTTATGATCAATTGAAACCAACCATTCAACATCGAGCTGGCGATTCTATTCAACTGCATGTTTTGAGAGATGGTAAAACGCTTGCTATTAATACTGTTATTAGCAAAGACACCTCCATAGGTTTCTTTCCATCTGTTCCAAGCATGGATGAGTTAAGTAAACAGGGCTTGTATACTTTTGAAACAAAACAGTACAGCTTTTTTGCTGCATTGCCTGCAGGTGTTTTGAAAGCCATTGATAAATTGGGTTTCTATATTACGCAGTTCAAAAAAATAGTGAACCCATCTACTGGGGCGTACAAGGGTGTAGGAGGATTTAAATCAATGGGATCGATTTTCCCAAAATATGGTTGGGATTGGGAAGCATTTTGGAATATTACTGCATTTCTTTCCATCGCATTGGCATTTATGAATTTATTACCAATCCCTGCATTGGATGGTGGCCATGTACTCTTTACCCTATACGAAATGATTACCGGGAAAAAACCAAGCGACAAATTCCTTGAATATGCGCAGATTGTTGGAATGGTTATTCTATTCAGTTTAATGATCTATGCCAATGCAAACGATTGGCTGGGGTGGGGGAAGAAGTTTTAAAAAGACTAGGGACGAGAGACGGGGGGACAAGATATAAAATTTACAGTTGACAGTTAGCAGTTAACTTTCAACCGTCAAGTGAGTACTTATAGATAAAGGTTGTAATCCTTCAAATACCTAATAAACGCATCAGTATATCGATCATTTTTGTCCTTGATGATGATTTCTTCTGTTTTTGCTTCTGAGTGATGCTTCATTGAAAAAGCATACATGATTCTGAAAGGATCATGGTGTGAAGATTGTTTTACAAAAACTTTATTTTTCAAATACATGCCATTTTTTAACGCAATTGAAATTGTTTCCTTGTCTCTATAGGCGGGTACTAATAAATAGAAAATGCCATCCTCAGTGATCATTTCAATTACTTTATTAAAAAGTACCCCAAGCGTTAGTTCGTCTCCGTGCCTTGCCAAATTAACAGATGATTGATCTGATTTCAATTGACCTTCATGAAATGGCGGGTTAGATAAAATGATATCATACTGAACTGTTGGATTAAATTGAATGATATCATTAAACACACATTTAATGCGATCTTTCCATGAAGAATTTTCAATATTCTGCTTCATTTGTTCGAAGCAGTTTTTTTCGATCTCGATGATGTCGATCTTGGTTTCATTTTTTTGCGCCAACATCAAACTCAAAAGCCCTGTACCACCTCCAATATCAAGTGTTTGTTTGGATGATAGGGATTGATTTGCTACCCATGCTCCAAATAAAGAGGCATCTGTTGTCACCTTCATGGCACAGTTGGATTGTTCGATCCTGAATTTTTTAAATTGAAAATAACTGTTGCCCATGATCAATCCCAACTGGCCCTTGCACTTGCAGAAACTTCCAGTGTGGAAGAATCTCCTTTTAAAAATTTATGATACCCTGTCATTGCAATCATGGCTGCATTGTCTGTACAAAATTCAAAACTTGGAATATGAATCTTCCAGCCATATTTTTTTCCGAAATCTGTAAGTGATTTACGGAGACCTTTATTCGCAGAAACACCACCTGCTATGCAGATCTCTTTAATTCCAGTTTCCATGCTTCCCTTCTTTAACTTATGAAGTAGAATACTGATGATGGTATGTTGAATGGAGGCACAAAGGTCATGCAAATTTTTCTGAATGAAGTCTGGGTCTTCCTTCAAATGCTTTTGAAGAAAATATAAAATAGATGTTTTAACACCACTGAAACTAAAATTCAATCCCTCAATCTGAGGCTCAGGAAAATGAAATGCATTGGGATTCCCCTCAGCTGCATATTTATCAATCAATGGTCCACCTGGGTATGGAAGCCCTAATAATTTGGCAGATTTATCAAACGCTTCACCTGCGGCATCGTCCAATGTTTCACCCAGTATTTCCATGTTAAGTGGGTCTTTGCACAAAACAATTTGCGTATGACCACCACTGACAGTTAAACATAAAAATGGAAAGGACGGAGCTGGATCCTCTATCAGGTTAGATAAAATATGCGCTTGCATATGATGAACTGATATCAATGGAATATCAAGACTCAATGAAAGAGATTTTGCAAAGCTTGTTCCAACCAGTAATGCGCCAATTAAACCTGGAGCCTGCGTAAAAGCTACTGCATCAAGTTGTTTTAATTCAACTGCTGCTTTTTTAAGGGCCTCATCAACCACAGGTACAATGTGCTGCATATGAGCCCTGCTCGCAAGTTCTGGAACGACTCCGCCATATTGAACATGTACTTCCTGAGAGGCAATGATATTGGAGAGAATTTTACCATCCTTGCAAACTGCCGCAGATGTTTCATCACACGATGACTCAATCCCAAGAATGATGATTCCTTCACTTTTCATACCGCAAAGGTACAATGGAATAAAATGAGTTGCTTATTTGGATCTTATCGCTACAACCGGATCCATTTTGGATGCAATCATTGCAGGAATGATGCCTGCCAGCATTCCAATTGCAATACATATAAAAATAGCGAGACCTAAGATTTGTGTAGAAACAAAGATGGGAAAATTGAAGGCAGAGCTGAGTAATTGAGCAAGAACGACGACCAATATGATTCCGATCAATCCTCCGATGATGCATATAAGGGCACTCTCAAGCAGAAATTCCATTAAAATGGTTCCACGTTTTGCACCTATAGCTTTTTTAAGTCCGATGATGGGTGTACGTTCTTTAACTGTAACAAACATGATGTTGGCAATTCCAAACGCTCCAACAATCAAGCTAAGTAATCCTATCAGCCATCCTCCTAAATTCACACTTCCGAACAATTGAGATGTATTCTTGCTGAAATCACTAATGGCGTTCAAAGCAAAATCATCTTCTTCAGTGGGGCCAAGTCTTCTAATAGACCTCATCGCACCCTTCAATTCATCCTTTAAAGCATCACTGCTCATTCCCTCCGGACCAGCAATGATAATTTTTGGATTGTTCCATCTTTCATTGAACAGCATCTGTCTCATGAACTTATAGGAAAGTACAATGCTCTTATCAAATTGCCATCCATCAATAAAACTCTTTCCTTGTTTTTTAATAACACCAATGATGATGGCTTTTTTATTTCTGAGACCTACTTCTTTTCCGACGGCTTTTTCAGCTTTTCCAAAAAGCATTTCCGCATTTTCATATCCTATAACAATGTTAGGAGTTCCAAAATCAAAATCCATTTGATTGAGGTATCGGCCATAAGCAATTTCTACAGGTTGAATTTTTTCAAATTCATCTGTGATGCCATGATAGTTGATGCCATCCAATTTATCATTGTCGTGTTGAATAAAGGATTGTGTGGTGAAACTGAAAACTGCAGCAATCTTGGCGTTTATTTTTTCTTTGATGAGCTTCATTTCAGCCAACTTAGGACTTGGTCTGTTTACATATTTCCACCAGGGATATTCTGCGCCGCCTTGGTAATCCCACTTGTCAATATAAATCGTATTCGTTCCCAATGACTTGATGCCATCCTGAATATTTTTTTCAAGACTGTTCACAGTGGAAAGTACACCAATGATGCAAAAAATTCCAATGGTAACTCCAAAGAGAGAAAGGAATGTACGTAGCTTGTTTTTGGTCAGTTCCTGCACTGCCAACTTGAGGGTTGTCCATACAATCTCTAGGTTCTTTCTCATAGTACAAAATTAACTCTTAGAAGTAAGACGGGTTTTAAAAATTTGGTGAAGGGGAAATCTCGATGACGAACGGGCAACTTGATGTACATTTGCGCCCATTGAATCCATGAAATACGACAACGAAATACGAAAACGCAGAACTTTTGCAATTATCTCTCACCCAGATGCTGGTAAGACAACACTCACCGAGAAATTTCTTCTTTTCGGTGGTGCCATACAAACCGCTGGTGCGGTGAAGAGCAATAAAATCAAAAAGCATGCTACAAGCGACTTCATGGAGATCGAACGTCAGCGTGGTATCAGTGTGGCTACCTCTGTTATGACTTTTGAGTACAAAGGGATGTTGATCAATCTCCTTGATACACCCGGTCACAAAGATTTTGCTGAGGACACTTATAGAACACTTACAGCAGTTGATAGTGTTGTGTTGGTGGTGGATGGCGTAAAAGGGGTAGAGGAGCAAACCAGAAAGTTGATGGAAGTGTGCAGGATGCGTGATACTCCAGTCATTGTATTTATTAATAAGTTGGACCGTGATGGCAAGAATCCCTTTGATTTGTTGGATGAAATTGAAAAGGAATTGCGTATTCATCTCCATCCATTGAGTTGGCCCATCAATATGGGAAAGGATTTCAAGGGTGTATACAGTTTATTTGACAAAAGTCTCTTGCTTTTCAATGCCAATCAAAAAGCGACAGAGGAAGACAGTGTGCAGATTGACAATTTAGCTGATCCTAATCTGGATGACCTGGTGGGAGAAAAAGATGCTGCTCAACTTCGAGAAGATGCTACTTTGATTGAAGGGGTGTATGGTGATTTTGACAATGATGCTTATTTAAAAGGACAAACAGCACCGGTATTTTTTGGAAGTGCAATTAATAATTTCGGTGTGAAAGAATTGCTGGATACATTTATCAGAATTTCTCCTGAACCCAGAAGCAGGGAAACTACTGCAAGGGTTATTGATGTGCATGAAGATAAATTCAGCGGGTTCGTTTTCAAGATCCATGCAAATCTCGATCCCAAGCATCGTGATCGAATTGCTTTTTTGCGGGTTTGTTCAGGCAAGTTTGAACGCAATAAATTTTATCATCACGTTCGATTAGACAAAGATGTTCGATTCAGCAATCCCTATAGCTTTCTGGCAAGAGATAAAGATGTGATCGAAGAAGCCTATCCCGGGGATGTGATTGGTTTATTTGATACCGGGAATTTCAAAATAGGAGATACCCTTACAGAAGGGGAAGATTATTATTATTCAGGCATTCCAAGTTTCTCTCCTGAGATCTTCAAAGAGGTGATAAACAAGGATCCCATGAAGACAAAGCAGCTTGAAAAAGGCTTGAATCAACTTACAGATGAAGGTGTGGCTCAATTGTTTACGCAACATAATGGAAATCGAAAAATTATAGGATGTGTAGGAGATCTTCAGTTTGAAGTAATCCAATATCGATTGTTGCAGGAGTATGGCGCATCTGTTCAATTCAATACATTGCCCTTCTATAAAGCCTGCTGGTTGACAGCTGAAAACAGGTCAAAATTAGATGAATTCACCCGTTTCAAAACAGGCAATATTGTTACTGATAAAGATGGGCACTTGGTTTACTTGGCTCAGAGTGAATGGTTCTTAAACACAGAGATTGCTAATAATCCGGAGATTCAGTTTCATTTTAGTTCGGAAATCCACAAGTAGTTCTAAGTTCTAAGTTGTAGTGGTTGTAATTGTTGTAGTAGTTGTCCTTGTTGTCTCCCTTTTCCCTCGTCCCTCGTCCCTTGTCCCTTTTATATCCCTGTATAATTAAACGGACTAATCCCCTTCAACTCCTTCTTAACGGAAGCTTTGACTTTGAGTTTGTTGATGAACTGATGAATAGCTTTTTTATCAATTGATGCTTTGCCTCTTGTGAGTTCTTTTAGTGCCTCATAAGGCTGAGGATAGTTTTCTCTTCTTAAAATGGTTTGAATGGCCTCTGCTACCACAGCCCAGTTTTTATCGAGGTCGGCTTTGATGGCATCTTCATTGAGTAGTAATTTACTTAGGCCTTTGTTGATTGAATTTAGTGAAATCATGGTATGTGCAATAGGCACACCAATATTTCGTATGGCAGTAGAATCAGTTAGATCTCTTTGGAGTCGGGATACAGGAAGTTTTGCAGAAAGGTGTTCAAGCAGTGCATTTGCGATACCGAGGTTGCCTTCTGCATTTTCAAAATCAATCGGATTTACTTTATGCGGCATGGCGGATGATCCGACTTCCCCTTTTCTGGTCTTCTGGCGGAAGTATTCCATTGAAATATAAGTCCAGATATCTCGACATAAATCAATCAAAATAGTATTGATTCTTTTGATGCCATCAAAATGAGCAGCCAGGTGATCATAATGTTCAATTTGCGTAGTGTATTGTTGGCGTTGGAGTCCGAGTCTTTCTGCACAAAACGTATTTCCGAATTTAATCCAGTTGATTTTAGGGTATGCTACATGGTGTGCATTGAAATTTCCTGTTGCTCCACCAAATTTGCATGAGTAGGGTATTTGGTTCATTAAAGACATCTGATCTTCAAGTCTCTCGACAAAAACCATGATTTCTTTACCTAGTTTGGTTGGAGATGCAGGTTGACCATGTGTTCTTGCTAGCATGGATATATTTTTCCATGACTTGGCCAGTTCTCTCAGTCGAATGATCAGATTGCTTATCGCTGGGTAGTATTCATTTTCAAGTGCTTCTTTCCACATCAAAGGAATTGCAGTGTTGTTGACATCTTGAGAGGTAAGTCCAAAATGAACATATTCTTTTAGATGACCAAGTGAAAGAGCATCCAATTCTTTTTTCATGTAGTACTCAAGTGCCTTCACATCGTGGTTGGTGACTTTTTCTAAATTTTTTATTTCACTAGCCGTTTCGTTGTTGAATTCCATGTAAACGGATTTCATTTTATTGGCCTTTGAAGAGGGTAGATGAAAGATCTTTTCATTGGAGAGTGCTATGAAATATTCTGTTTCCACTCTCAGGCGATATTGCATCAGGGCGAACTCTGAAAAATAGGCAGCCAGTGTTTCAACTTGTGATCTATAGCGTCCGTCGATAGGGGATATTGCTGAGAGTGTATGAAGTTCCATGAAGATCTTGAATTGGTGTAACTTTGCAGCAAAATTACGTCAATATTGGTGGAAAGGAAAATCAGGATTGGGGCCGTTAGTTACTTGAATACCAAGCCTTTCATTTACGGGTTAGAGAACAGTCCGATTAAGGATGAGATTGAACTTATATTGGACTATCCTTCAAATTTGGTAGAGCTTCTCAAAAAGGGAGAGATTGATATTGGATTGGTGCCAGTAGGCGCGTTACCTAGTTTGGGTGAATATCATATTGTTTCGGATTATTGTATTGGTACAGATGGAGAAGTTGCTTCTGTAGCTGTTTTCAGTGAAGTACCGATGGAGGAGATTGAAGAAGTGTATTTGGATTATCAGTCCAGGACATCTGTCTTGTTATGTAAGTTGTTGTTTGAAAAACACTGGAAAAAGCAAGTAAAGTTCATCCCAGCCGAAGATGAATCCTACATTGAAAAGATCAAAGGCAAAACAGCAGGGTTGATCATTGGTGATCGAGCCCTGATGCATCGTGCTAAATTTCCTTACATCTATGACCTGGGCTTGGGTTGGAAGCAGATGACCGGCCTGCCATTTGTCTTTGCGGTGTGGGTGAGTTTGAGGAAATTAGATCCTTCTTTTGAAGTTAAATTTAATCAGTCACTAGTAAAAGGTATTACTGAATATGACTTAACAAATATGTCAAATTTTAAATCGTACGACGTTCATACATATATCACTCAGAATTTGAGCTATGAATTAAATAACCTCAAAAAAAGAGGATTGGAATATTTTATTTCGAATCTCTGAATGCAAAAATGTTAAGTTGAAGATCAAATGAAGTATTGATTTTCTTTTTTATAAATGGTATTGGGTAGATGTTGCTAGCTTCTTTAATATAAAATTTGAATCCCGCGTCATTGATAATTTGTAAGATTTCTGTCAATTTATTTTGCTCTTCAAATGTTGAATGATATTCTACGAAAAGGTTATTGACAAAATGTAGTTTATGCTTACAGTCTTTTATTACTTCATATTCTACTCCTTCAATGTCTATTTTTAAAAAATCAACCTCTTTGTCTAAAACTTCAGAAAGTCTAACTGCCTTCAATCTAATATTTGATTCACTATTTTCTGATTTTCCAGAAATTTTTCCACCCATTGCTCCTGATGCTTGGAAAGTTATTTCATCATTTGAATTCCAAACTGGATTTTGGAATAGTTTAACATTGTCAAAACTCCATTCGATGATATTTTTTTGAAGTAATTCAAAATTGTTGCTATCAGGTTCAAATGCCAAAACAGTAGAGTCGGGGTATTGTTGTTTGAAGTACAGTATGCTCATGCCAATATGTGCACCGCAATCTATAATTAGTGGTTTTTTGGTATTAGAATTAAATTTGTAGATGTTTTCAATGAATATTTCTTGTAGACTGTGTATTAATTCTTCATTGCTCATGTAATTTATATGTTTCCCACATGCATGAATTGATTTTAAATTGCTAGAATCATTGTGTTTAATGATTTTCTCTCTTAACCAACTTATACCTAATTTTCGGTAAGGCGACTTTTTAAATAGAACTTTTGTAATGTCAGGGACACGCATGTTTATTTATTGTTTTTACCAAGCAAAACAAGATGTATTTTTGAAAATTTTTTCATTTTAATAATTTGAATGTTAGATTCTAGAGCTATTTTCTCCAATAGATTCAAATCAAAAACATGATGGTGTAGACATCTATTCTCAATATTTTTTAAACTTCTTTCTTTAAATTCATTGAAATTAAGTCCGCCGGGATCCTTTGATAAATCATGGAGCATTAGCACTTCCTCAAAGTGAGTTTCATCAGCCTCAGTTGTGTTTCTCTTCAGATCATCGATAAGGTGTTCTATAGTTGTGACTGGTCTCCTATGATCAAATGTGCCTTCTTTGTTTGGAAGTATAAATAAAAAGTAGCCATTGGGTTTTACCACTCTTTTCCATTCTTGAATTGTTTTCAATGGATTTGCAAGATGTTCAATATTGTGTGATGACAGAAGAAAGTCATACTCTGAATCATTGATGCCATTGAGATCATTTGCTTCTTTTATGAATTGTTTGCCAATTTTATTTCCAAACTTGAAATAATTGCCTTCAGTTAAGTTTCCCTCCCAAATTGTATTACTGCTGAAGTTGACATTATCAAGACTATTCATTAATTGATATATAGGTAAAAATCCTTTTAGGTCAAAATGACTAGTTGGGCCACCAATTTCAATTCCATTTTTATTTTTGAAATAAGCCTGGATATTTTTATACCCTTCAATTTTTTTTGGGAAATAGTTTCTATATAATTTCTCAACTGGTGAAAGTAGCTTCCTCATTTCATTTACCCATTTTATTTTGTCTGAAATCTATACATGCTTTTGCAATTGCAGTGACAGTAGCAATTTTTTCATTTCCATATAAAATTGCATTTTTAATTTCATTAAAGATTGGTTTCCATGAAAGATAATTTAATTCGTTTCTATATAAATTTCGCAGATAAAGTGTATTTCTGACCATGTAGTATATCCTTTTGCTATTATGAATCGACCTATAATTTTTTCTAAGTGATGGAGTAAATGTTAGTAATGATTCTCCTAAGGAGTGATTTAATAAAATATTATTGAAAACAATCGTTTTGTAGCCTTTTTTGAAAAGTTTCAAGCAAAATTCAGTGTCTACTCCATCAATAAATAGATTTTCGTTGAATTGCCCTATTTTTTTGGCAATATCAATATCAATTACACTCCCGGATGTTATAAGCAATTGATTCCATTCGTTATCATTGGTATATTTTTTTCTGTGATGGGCGACTCCAAACATTCCAATATCTTGATATTGATGTGATTTTATTTTTTTGATATAATCATTCATGGATGTTTCCGAAAATGAGGAATCTTGATCCATTGTAAGGAGAAAATCAATGTTTTTATCTTCACAAATTTCTATTGCTTTATTCAATCTTTCCGCAATTCCTTTATTCTCACCTTCCCATATATAGTGAATCTTATTATTATTTTGAAAGAACTTTCTTGCAGTATCATTGCTGGAATTATCAAAAATCAACAAAAACTCTACATCGTCTAAATAGGATTCTATGTTGTTTACGATATTATTTGGTGGGTTGTATAATATAACCGTTCCCGCAATTCTCATTTAAGTTGTAATTTCATTTATATGACTCCATTTGTTTCAATATGTATACCGGCGTACAAGAGATTAAATTATCTTCAGAGGCTTATAGAAAGTATTCAGTTGCAAACTTACAAAAATTATGAAGTTTTAATTACGGATGACTCCGGCATTGACTCTTCAGTATATGATTATGTGATTTCTAAGGCATCTGACCTAAAAATAGTTTATTATAAAAATTCAACTCCATTGGGAAGCCCCAAAAATTGGCTCGCTTCTATTTCCCATGCCAAGGGAGAGTGGATCAAGATCATGCATGATGATGATTATTTTACATCGCCAGATTCTTTACAGAGATTTGTAGATCAAGTTGACTTAAATGTAGATTGCATATTTTCAGGATATCATGCAGTTTATGAAAATGGAGATATTAAGAATAAAACAATATCGACACTTCAGTTTAATCATTTCATTCATAAACCATTGAATCTATTTTCAGGAAATATCATTGGACCTCCATCCGTCATGATGTTCAGAAAGTCAGTAAAAGAAACATTTGATGAAAGATTAAAGTGGATTGTTGACTGGGAATTATATATTAGACTGGCATACAAATACAAGTTAAAATATGTTCCACAACCATTGATTGAGGTAAGCTATAATGACACTCAAATCACCAATAGCTGCTTTTTAAATCCTGTTGTAGAAATTCCCGAGACGTTGATTTTTACCAATAAGTATGGAAATAATCTTTTTAAACATATTCTCGCTTATGACGCATGGTGGAGGCTTATTCGAAACTTGGGTTTAAAAGATATATCTGAGCTTAGAAAATATTCAAGTGATATAAATATCAATGTTAACATCCTTAAAATAGTGAGCTTCCAATCATATATTCCATCAGCTATTCTAAAAATTGGAGTAGTATCCAAAATATTAATGTCAATTTCATATTTATTCAACAGAAATCGATGATTTCAATTGTTATCATAAACTACAACACTTTTAACATTACCCAACAATGTATTCAGAGCATTATTGATAATACAAATGATGTTGTGTATGAAATTATTTTAGTAGATAATGCCTCTACAGAAAGAAACGCCGATGATTTCAAAGTTTTGTTTCCGCAAATTCAATTGATCAAAAGTCCTGTAAATGCCGGATTCGCAAAAGGGAATAATTTAGGGATAAAACATTCTTCGGGCGAAATTATACTGTTGTTGAATAGTGATACTTACTTTACAGAAAATGTACTAATTAAATCACTCACTAAATTTAAAATGCTTTCTAATATTGGGTTCATGGGTATAAAAATGAAATATCCCAATGGGAAAGTACAATTCACAGCCCGAAAATTCAGATCAATAGAGTGGGAGCTTTTGGATCTGTTCCGGTTTATCCCGTTGCTATTGCCATACACCGTTCGTGCTAGATTGATGCAAGGGAAATATTTCAAAGGCGATTTTGATATGGAATGTGATTGGTTGAATGGGGCATTTCTTATGTTTAATAAATCAATTTTGGAAAAACTTCCCAATCATACATTAGACGAGCGATTCTTCATGTACGGGGAAGACCATCTTTGGGGTTTTCAAGTAGAACAAATCGGACTCCGAAATTATTTTTATCACGGAACCTCTTTGGTGCATATCAACAATGCAAGTACTCAACCTTCAAAAAGAATCAAATTATTGCATACTATATTTAAGCATGAACTAGAAATTATGAGAATAAGAAAAGGCTCAGGGCTTTATTACTTTGTTTTTTCTTTCATTTATGGAGCCAAAGAACAATGTAGGATTCTTATAAAGTCCCTTTTTAAATAATTAAATATATCTGTTTGCCTGTTCGATTATATTTCTCCAATTATATTTTTTGTAGAAATCTTTTGGTATGCATTCATCTTGTTTGGAGCTCTCTATGATTTGAATTACAAATTTGTCCCAGTCTTTATTTAAAACAATTTTAAGTTTATTGCCACAAGCGGATAAGTTCACTCCAATTGCGCCAGCCTCTGTAGAAATACATGTACAATTCATTGCCAATGCTTCTATTAATTTGGTTTTTACACCTCCTCCTGAGATAACGGGATTTATAAATAAGTCAGCCGCTTTTGTATATGCGTCAATATCATCCACAAACCCTATATATTTTATATTCTCGAAAAGAGAAAGTTTCGATTGAAGTTCTTCGTTGAGGTTTTTACCGGCAATGATCAGGTTAAACTGAAAGCCGCTTTCATGCAGTTTAGGTAAAATTTTAGATACAATGTATTCAACTGCCTCCTCATTTGGCTTATAGTCTAGTGCCCCATTAAAAAAAATGAGCGGTTTTGATTCATCCAATGAATGCTTTTTGCATATAATTATTTTCCAGTGCTTTTTGTCTATGGGTGCATCTTCGTTGAAGATTCCATATGGTAAAAGACTTACTTGATTATCATTAATATTCATTTGCTGAAGCATCCAGCGCTTATCATCTTCAGATATTGCAAATACGTGATCTGCCTTTTTCAAAACATATATTTCATATTTTTTGAGCAAAGGCCACCACCATTTATGTAAAGTTTGAAATCTCAGATATTCAACATTGTGTGTGTGAATAATTAGTCTAATTTTTAGTATCCGCCTAAGTAAAATTCCCATCCAACCGATATATGGGTGTTCAATGATCAGGGTTTGAATATTTTCTCTTTTTAAAAAACGATAAATGTTATAGAAGCCTATTATATCAAAATAACTAACGGAATTCCTTGCAAGCAAGTATCTTAATTCAAAGGATGTATCATTTATAACTTTATTGTTCTTTGTGCAAATAACATGGAGATCAATTACTTTGCTGAGCTGGTTAAGAAAATTTGTAATAAATTTCTGTCCACCTGTTTCTGCAGGAAAGATCTTGTAAGATGTAATTACAGCAACCTTTTTCATAAGGGTTTCCTTATGAATTTATTTTTGATGATCTGAATATCATGAATAAATTTCCAAGTAGTAAAAGCCAAATGATCCCACTTGCTGTCATCGCTATGGGCACTCCCTTTGAGAATGAATCTGGCTTAAATTCAAATTTTATTTCATGTTTTCCTGCTGGAACAACCAATCCTCTTAACACATAATTGGTTTTAAAAATGGTTGATTCTTTTCCATCGATATATGCTTTCCATCCCTTTCTATAGTATACCTCACTGAAAACAGCTAAGCGGGTTTTCGTTGAATTGGATGAATAATAAATAATGTCATGATCATTTTTAACAAGCCAAATAGAATCGCCTAAAGCATTTTTAGAGATATTTTGATCCAATTTGCTTTCAATCAGTGCTGTTGTTTTAATGCTTAAACTATCCAGGTTTTTCATCAGCTTGGCAGGATCTGAAACTACAGAAACTGAATCAACATACCAGCAAGGACCAGCTGCAGTGGGATTTACCTCATATCGAACTTCATTTGATTGAGGATCTCTAAAAATGATGTATTTAGTATTCAACATGTCGAGTGTTGGACCACAATTTGGAAAATTGTACAATTGTTTTTCAATCAAATCCTGGTAAATACTCAATTTCGCTGCATGATATCCTCCAATATTTTGATGAAATACACTTGGAGTGGCATAACCATTAAATGCTGCGTTTACACCATTGGTTATGTCAAACACCCTGTAGTAGCTGGTGTCTTTTGATATTTCGGTATTATAAGGCGCAGGTGTAAATGATTGCGCATATTCTTCCTGTTCCTGAAAATTGGTTTCATTGAGGTATTTGCTATCAATTCCCAAAAGATCTATCAATCCGGCAAGTCCAATAATGGCCAGCGCCCAAACTGCTTTCATTTTATTTATTAGATATAGCCAAATCGCAAAGGCAGCAATCAAAATAAATATCAATGATCTGAAGATATCACCCCAAAACAGACTTTTTCTGTCTTCTTGCAGTGCTTCAACAAATGCCTTTGCAGATGGAAGGATTGCATTTCTTTGTTGTTCATTTGCGATGGCTCCAACTTGTTTGATCAAATTTTCATCATTTTCAGTTTTGAAGTCAGATGTCAGAAAAACCAACATAGCAAGAATGAAAATGCTGGCAACTGCAATCAATCCTTTTTTATATTTCTTTAAGATATCAGTAGCATTTGTTTGGAATAACAAATTCTGAGCCGCGATGACTGCACTCATTGCAAAGATGAATGTTGGTATTACAAGTATCATACTTGGAGCGCGGAACTTATTGAAAAGGGGAAGGTGTTCCAACAAGAAGACATTGAATCCTTCAAAATAATGTCCCCAGCTGATCATAAACGCAATCATGGTTGCTCCAATCATCCACCATTTGTGTTTGTTTGGTATAAAGGACATTCCCAAAATTGCAAGAAAGCAAATGATAGCACCTGAGTAAGGGGGGCCTGCTGTACCTGCGGAAATTCCACCCCAGTAAAATTGCAAAAATCCTTGTAGTTGTTGTGCCAGTTCCTGGGGCATTTGTTGCAGTGCCTCAATGGCTTTAGATTTATCCTCAGCAACCTCCAGGTTTCCTGTGCTTCCACCATATAGTCTGGGAAACATCATCACCAAGGGTTCTGATTTGTATATGCTGTAACTCAACGCGTAATCTTTGTTGAGTCCTGTTTTACTGAAATTGCTTTTACCATCTGCCAGAACTGTACCTCCACGAATAGATTCTTTTGAATATTCATAGGTTGTTCCCAGCAACACAGCATTGCTGGCAATGCCAAGTAAAGCGGCAATTGCAGCCAATCCGATTACTTTAAAAATGTGCAAATATTCTTTTTCCTTCAACCAGTTTGCAAGATATCCAACCGACATGCACAGAATGATAATAAAGGTGTAGTATACTATTTGTGGGTGGTTGACGCTGATGATTAGTCCTGAAAACAATGCAGTAAGAGCAGTCCCCAGTAAATACTTTTTTTCAAAGAGTAAGATGATGGATCCGATCAATGCTGGGATATATGCAATGGCCAACATTTTAGTATCATGGCCAACAGAAATGATGATGGGATTGTAAGTTGCAAATGCGTAGGAGAGTCCTCCCAAGATTCCCAGGTAGGGATTTATGTTTAAAATTTGAGTGAGGATATAAAAACACAACGCAGCCAGCACAAAGAAATAAATGGGTTTTGGCAGACCAAGTGTTATCAGGTTGTACACATACCCCAGAGAAAAAGGGTTGGGGGCATACATGGCAATTTGATATCCGGGCATTCCACTAAACATACCGTTTGACCACAGAGGAAGATGACCTGTCTTTTCTTCATATTTGCGCTGATCTTCATACATTGCCTTCCACTGAACATTATCAGATTGTTGCAAAACTTTGCCCTGCAGAGCGGGCTTACAATAAATGGTAGCAACCAAGACAAAGCTGACCACTGCTATGAGGTGAGGAAGCAAAGATTTTAGATTGAAATTCTTCATTTTGAACACTTTATTGCCTTAGACAAATGTAATGCTAAATGCGTCAAACCGTACGTTTTTACAAATGTTTGAAATCTAATAGATAACATTTATGATATTTTTTTAAATTGCATTATCCTTCCAATTCCTGCATGAAAAGCCAATAATTAAACCTATAAAATCTTTTTCATGCGTTTTTTAAAATTCTCGCTTCCGTTTTTTGCTATTGTGTTGCTGGTTTCTTGTTCTAAAGACGAGATTGCTAACAAACAATTAATACCGCAACTTGATATTTCCTCAGGCAAGGCTCCATTGCTAGCAAGTGAAGAAAATGCAAAATATATCTCTGGGGATTACATTGTCGTTTTTAATGATGATGTTGATGTTGATAAAGAAGTTGGAAATGCAGAAAAAGCACATGGTGTAAAAGCCAAATTCAAGTATAAGTATGCACTAAAAGGTTTTTCTGCAACACTTCCATTGCAAGCGCTGGAAGGATTAAGAAGTAATCCTAAGGTGAAGTATATAGAACAAGATCAAGAAATGAATGCTATTGCAACACAAACTTCTGTGCCATCATGGGGTATTGACAGGATTGATCAAGTTTCTAGATCTTTAAGTAATTCTTACGATTACAAAAACACTGGATTGGGTGTTACTGCTTACATTATTGATACTGGCATTAAATTCGATCATTCAGAATTTGGACTTCGAGCATCTTTTGGATTTGATGCTTTTAACGGAAATGGTTCTGATGCAAATGGACATGGAACTCACGTGTCTGGTACAGTTGGAGGAAATACAATGGGTGTCGCAAAGGAGATTAGCTTAGTTGCAGTAAGAGTTTTAGATGCAAGTGGATCTGGATCTACATCTGGAGTTGCTGCTGGTATAGATTGGGCGGTGAACAATCATTCAAACTCTCCAGCAGTTGCAAATATGTCTTTGGGTGGAGGTGCATCTACAGTCATTGATGACGCAGTAAAAAGAGCAGTATCTGATGGAATAGTAATGTGTGTTGCTGCTGGTAATTCATCTAGAAATGCTTCAAAGTTCTCTCCTGCAAGAGTTGCAGAAGCAATTACAGTAGGGGCAACTACATCCTCAGATGCGCTTGCCTCTTATTCTAACTATGGGTCAATTGTAGATATTCTAGCCCCCGGTTCAAATATAACTTCATCTTGGAATACTTCAACAATAGCAACAAATACAATTAGTGGTACATCTATGGCAACCCCACATGTAACTGGAGTTGCTGCTCTTTATTTGCAAACATATCCATCTTCTAAACCTTCCGATGTACAAAATGAATTGATAAGTAAAGCTACTCTAGGAAAAATTTCACTTTCTGGCGCAGCAAAATCTGCTGGAACGCCGAATAGACTTCTTTTTACAAATTATTAATCTAAAAGAAATTATACATGAAAATGTATAATATGAAAAGATAAATGTTTTTTGATATTTCAAAGCACTCCAATTGGGGTGCTTTTTTATTTTCTTCGTACATTCCATAAAATCATTCATATGTCCTTTATCAAAGAATTCAAACAATTTGCACTTAGAGGTAATCTTGTAGATATAGCAGTTGCATTTGTAATGGGAGGTGCTTTTGGTAAAGTGGTTTCAACTTTTACGGAGAAAATGATTGCACCACTTATTGGTTTGCTTACAGGTGGCACCAATTTCTACGACAAAAAATTGGTACTGAAATCTGAAGTAAATGAAGTAGTGGATCCAAGCGGAAAAGTTGTTGTTGCCCACGGAAATGAAGTGGCAATTGAGTGGGGTGCATTTGTTACTGTTGTCATTGATTTTTTTATTGTGGCTTTTGCCATGTTTTTGATCATCAAAGGCATTAATGCATTGAAGAAAAGAGAAGAACAGGCTTCAACTGAAATATCATCAACCGATAAATTGCTTTCAGAAATTAGAGACCTTCTAAAAAAATGATTTAATTAATCCTGCAACAACTTTGTCTATTGGCAGGGAGACTGAGTGCTCACCAAATTCTTCCATGGGTATCATGCGGAATGTCTCTGTTTCGCCAGTTTCATTGTAAACTGCTAATTGCTTTTGGTCAAAATCAAATGCTTTATCTCTCAATGGCACTTTTATCAATTCCATCGGCTCAACTTTATAATAGATGGAGATGATTTGATGTTCAGGATTGAAAGCAGACATCTGAAAAAAATCGGTTGTATATAAATGCTCTTTTACATCAACCTTTAAACTCATCTCCTCCATAAATTCTCTTTCCAAACATTTCCTGGTTCCTTCCCCGAACTCCAGTCCACCTCCAGGAAATTTTGTGTAATAATTTCCTCGTATGAACTCATCACTCACCAATACCTGGTTGTCCTCTGAAATAAGAATTCCGTATACCCGTACATTGAACATATTCAAATGGAAATATTTCCTGAAAAAACAAACTCTGCTGGGCCAATCAGCCAAACATTTTTAAATTCTTGATCACTGATCCTGTCAAATTCAATTTGCAGTGAACCTCCCTGTACTTTCACATTCATTATTTGATGGCCATCTTTTTCAGAACTCGCCAAAGCCGCTGCTGTAGCACCTGTTCCGCAACTCAATGTTTCATCTTCAACACCTCTTTCATATGTGCGCAATCGAATGCCATCGTTTGTTTTCTCAACGAAGTTTACATTGATGCCTGAAGATTTAAATACTTCATTGTATCTAATACTTCTGCCTATATTGAAGACATCAGTATCTGAAACGTTTTCAACATATTGAATAAAATGTGGTGAGCCTGTATTTAATATCTTGTTCTTTCCGCTTTCTTCAATTCCACTAACATCCTGCATTTTTAATTTGATTAAACCGTTGTCTTGTATGATTGCGTCATGCGGGCCATCCGTTGCGATGAAATGGTATGAAGATTTTTCAATTCCGGAATCTTTTGCAAATTGAACCAAACAACGACCTCCATTGCCACACATGCTTCCTTCCTTTCCATCTGCATTATAGTAACGCATCTTGAAATCAAAGCCATCTGCATCTTCCAACATCATGAGTCCATCACCACCAATTCCATATCTTCTGTCACATAAAAAATGGACTTGCTGAACAGAAAGATTGTTATACTTGCCATTTCTATTGTCTAAAATGATAAAATCATTTCCAGTACCGTGATATTTACTAAACTTAATCTTCATTATATTTTTTCCAAAGTGGTTTTAATCAGTTTATCGATGGTTGCATCCGCATTTCTTGAAAATTTACCAGCCAATCTGTTTGCGACGATTGCACTTAGAGAGATGCAGTCATGTCCAAGCAGTTTTCCCAAACCATAAATAGCCGATGTTTCCATTTCAAAATTTAAAATTCGTTGATTGCCCCAACTGAATGATGTAAGGTCTTTATTGAGTGCAGGATTGGCAAGTCCCATTCTTAAAATTCTTCCCTGCGGACCATAAAACCCTGGACAGGTTACAGTAATTCCTGCGTATGTGTTTGATGCAAATGTTGCAAGCAATTTTGAACTTCCTGAAGTTGCATAAGGTTGTATAGAAGGGGAAAGTCTTATTTGCGATTTGAATTGAGCCAGTAACTCAATTTCATGTTGATCATTGCGATGAGAATAGTAATGGAGTAAATTATCTATGCCTACTCCGAAAGTTGATGCTACTATACTATCAACATCGATCTCTTTTTGAAGAGAACCAGCTGTGCCAATTCGTATAAATTGCAATGATTTCTTTTCTTTTTTCTCGCATCTAGTATCAAAGTCAATATTCACCAGGGCATCGATCTCATTGAATACAATGTCGATATTGTCCGGACCGATGCCAGTAGAAACGACACTGATTTTTTTTGATCCAATCCAACCTGTATGTGTGATGAATTCTCTGTGATGTGATTTGTGTTCAATACGATCAAAATATTTACTTACTTTTTCTACTCGAAATGGGTCGCCTACAGTAATGATAGTGTCACCAATTTCCTCCGGACGAAGATCCAAGTGATATATAGCCCCTCTGGCATTGATAATCAATTCTGAAGATGGTATCGGGTTCATGTATAAGGGAAGCCTTTAATAATCCGTTCAAAATTAGTACTTTTGCAGCGGTTCAATACTTGTTGAATTACCTGGTCCTGTGGCCGAGTGGCTAGGCAGAGCTCTGCAAAAGCTTCTACAGCGGTTCGAATCCGCTCGGGACCTCCAAGCGAAGGAAACTTCGCTTTTTTCTTATGACCAGATATTCTAAATGGATCAGTTTGTTTGCATTCATATTGCTACTTGCTGCATGTTTCATGCCTTGGGCTTACTATGCTGATGTAGACAAACATTTTACCGGGTTTTTCTCTGAAAAAAACATCTATGGCAAGCCTGCAAAGTTGTTGTTGGTGTTTGCTGGGTATACATCCATCAGTGCCTTTTTTAAGCATCTTTGGTTCAAGAGATCATCCCTGTTGGTAGGTGGATTAAATGTTGCATATGCAATCAAGAATTTCCTACTTTTTGGCTCTTGTTATAGAGGATATTGTCCTGAAAAAGAAATCGGACTTTATTTAATGTTGATTTCTTCCGTAGTGATATTTGTGATGAGCTTTTTGCCGGAGGGAAGGATACAGCCAGGGGATAGGGACAAGGGAAAAGGGTAGAGGAAAGTAAACTTACAACCTGACCTTCAACTTATAACTTAGAACTACTTCTTTGATTCTTTACTCCACGTATCCTTTAATGTAACTGTCCGATTAAAAACGAGCTTATCAGGATTTGAGTATTTGCTGTCAAGCGTAAAATATCCTTTTCTGATAAATTGAAAATGATCTCCCATCTTAGCGTCTTTCAATGAAGCTTCTATTTTTGCATGTGGGATAATTTCAAGACTATTAGGATTGATAAATGATTTAAAATCGCCATCTTCTGAAGATGGATCTTCCACCTGAAACAATCTGTCATACAACCTCACTTCTGCTTCCAAAGCATTTGATGCATCAATCCAATGGATGGTTCCTTTTACATTTATGCCTGATGTATCCTGACCGCTCTTGCTTTCAGGGATATATTCACAATACACTTCATTTACTTTACCGTTAGCATCTTTTTTGAAGTCTTTGCACTCAACAATATAGGCGGATTTTAGACGAACCTTCATGCCAGGAGCAAGTCGAAACCATTTTTTTGCTGCTACTTCCATGAAATCTTCTGCTTCAATGAACAACTCTTTTGAAAAATGAAGATCGCGATATCCGCCATTGTCTTCCAATTCAGGGTTGTTCTCACTTTTGAGAATTTCTGTTTGTCCCTCTGGATAGTTGGTGATAATCAATTTGATGGGATCCAAAACAACCATTCTTCTTAAGGCTGATTTGTTTAAATCCTCTCTGACAAAGAATTCCAGCAAACCAACGTCAATTACATTTTCTCTTCTTTGTACTCCGATTCTATCACAGAAATTTCTGACAGCAGTTGGTGTGAAACCTCTTCTTCTGATTCCTGAAAGGGTTGGCATGCGTGGATCATCCCATCCATCCACATATTTTTCTTGAACCAATTGCAGTAATTTTCTTTTGCTCATCACTGTATACGTGAGGTTTAATCTTGCAAATTCAAACTGCCTGGATGGATGAATGCCCAATTGTTCTATATACCAATTGTAGAGGGGACGATGAACCTCAAATTCCAACGTACATATTGAGTGAGAAATATTTTCAATTGAATCAGACTGGCCATGCGCAAAATCATACATAGGATAGATACACCATTTATCACCTGTTCTATGGTGTGCAGCATGCTTAATCCGGTACATGATGGGATCTCGCATGTGCATGTTGGGTGATGATAAATCTATTTTTGCTCTTAATACTTTCTCTCCGTCTTTGTATTTGCCCTCTTTCATTTCTTGAAACAGGCTGAGGTTTTCGTCGACACTTCTGTTTCGATGTGGACTCGCTTTTCCTGGTTCTGTTGGAGTTCCTTTGGTGGCAGCAATTTCCTCTGCACTTAAATCATCTACATATGCAAGTCCTTTTTTTATAAGGGCAACAGCAAATGCATAAAGTTGATCAAAATAGTCGGATGCATAATGTTCTTCTTCCCAATTGAATCCGAGCCACTTGATATCTTGCTTTATTGAATCTACATATTCAGTATCCTCTGTAATCGGATTGGTATCGTCGAATCGAAGATTTGTTTTTCCATTGTATTTATCTCCCAATCCAAAATTCAAACAAATACTTTTTGCATGTCCCAAATGAAGATATCCATTGGGTTCAGGCGGGAAACGGGTATGGACCAATTTGGTCTTACCACTTGCTACATCAGCTTCGATGATTTCCTCTAAAAAATTAAGTGACTTCTCTTCGCTCATTGCTTTAAATAGTGTGCAAATTTACTAAAATAGCTGCTAACTATTGATTTTAAAGAGATTCGAGTACAGGCAATGATTCCTCAATGATTTCAACAGCTTCATTGATTTGTCTTTCATTAATCATCAACGGAGGAGTCAGCCTTATTTTATCTCCATGAGTTGGCTTTGCCAGCAATCCATTTTGCATGAAAGTTTCACAAAGATTCCAGGCTGCATTGGGATTGTGGTGGATGATTTCAATTGCATTCATTAAGCCAATTCCCCTAACTTCTTTGATATACTTTGATTTTATGGAACTTAATTTATCTCTGAAAAGTTTGCCCATCTTATCAGCATTTTCGGCCATCTGTTCATCAACAAGTACTTTTAATGCAGCAATTGCAACAACACTTGCAAGTGGATTTCCGCCAAAGGTTGATCCATGTTCTCCAGGGTGTATGGTCAACATCACTTCATCATTGGCTAGTACAGCACTGATGGGCATGGTTCCTCCACTCAATGCTTTACCCAGTAAAAGAATATCAGGTTTTACATTTTCATGGTCACATGCCATCATTTTTCCTGTTCTACACAATCCAGTTTGAATTTCATCTGCGATCATTAATACATTTGTCGCAGAGCACATTGATCTTACCGATGCGAGATACCCATTGTCTGGCAAGATGATTCCTGCTTCTCCCTGTATTGGTTCAAATAGAAAGGCTGCAACATGGCTATCTTGAAGTTTTTCTTTCAACGCATTCAAATCGTTGAAAGGGATCACTTCAAATCCAGGCATGTAGGGCCCAAATTTATTGTATGCAGAAGGGTCTGTGCTGAATGAGACGATGGTGCTGGTTCTACCATGAAAATTTTCTGCACAAACAATAATTTTTGCCCTGTTTTCCTGAATTCCCTTTTTTGTATATGCCCATCTCCTTGCAAGTTTGATACCGGTTTCAACTGCTTCTGCACCAGTATTCATTGGAAGCATTTTGTCAAATCCAAGCAATGTGGTGATGTATTTTTCATATTCACCCAATTTATCATTGTAGAATGCTCTGGATGTAAGTGTCAGATTTGAAGCCTGATTGATTAGTGCCTCAATGATTTTTGAGTGACAGTGGCCCTGGTTTACTGCGGAGTATCCACTCAAAAAGTCGTAATATTTTTTTCCTTCTACATCCCACATCTCGCAACCTCTGGCCTTTGAAATAACAACAGGAAGTGGATGATAATTATGAGCACCGTATTTTTCTTCGAGTTCAATATAGTATGATGAGTTCATGAGTAAATCTTTTTAGTTGACATTTGACTGTTAACTGTTAACCGTCAACTGTTAACGAATGAAGTATAGTTTTAAAAAATAGAGGTGTAAGCCTAGTGATTCAGTAAATCCAGGTTCAGGGATAGATGAGAATATGGATTTCTCGTTTGCATGCAATAAAATTACAAAATATTAACTGGAATTTGAATTTCTTGAAATACTTATCAGTACTGATTTTTTGGGCAGATAAGGTTTATTTCAAATTTTTTATCAAATACATGTTCATAAGCTGGCCTTTCTTTGAAAATACCAAATAGTGTAGATCCGGTACCAGTCATTGATGAATAAAGGGCCCCAATATGATAGAGCTTTTCCTTGATGTTTTTTAAAACAGGGTGGCTTTCAAAAACAGTCATTTCAAAATCATTGATCAAATGATCTTTCCATTTTTCGATGGGAAGCTGAACGATTTCTTTACAAGGTTTGATGGATGTGTTTGGTATAATTTTTTCAAATGCATCTGCAGTGGATACGTGAATACCCGGGCTTACAATCAATAAATAATATCTTGAAAGATCGATGTCTATTTCTTCAAGCAGCTCACCTCTTCCGGTTGCATAGCAAGCTTTGTTCTTGATGAAAATCGGACAATCACTTCCCAATTTCAAAGCATATGCGCTCATTTCTTCATCACCCAACCCTAGGTTGAATAATGAATTTAACAATCA